>Ga0116227_10002704_pt1 | contig 40029 bp, 33 predicted proteins | sample S1TSphgellanicum_FD_89693 | JGI IMG/M metagenome (GOLD analysis project Ga0116227, IMG submission 89693) | Host-associated microbial communities from peat moss isolated from Minnesota, USA - S1T2_Fb - Sphagnum magellanicum MG | ecosystem: Host-associated > Plants > Peat moss > Unclassified...
AAAAAAAAAAAAAAAAAAAAAAAAAAAAAAAAAAAAAAAAAAAAAAAAAAAGAAAGAAAAGAAAATAGAAAAATAAAAGAGAAGGAAATGAATTATTTTTAAAAAGTTGACAAGAAAAAAACTAGAAAATGACCAAAAAAATGATTTCCTAGTTTTTTAATTTCTTGAACTCTAGAAGAAGAAAAAAATAGATTTTTTTTCCTGATTTTCTGGATGTTTTTTTTAAAAATTCAAGAATAATAATTCTATTTTTATTTTCCTATTAAGGTTTTTTCCTTTTTCTAATTTTTTAAGAATAAGAATTTTTTTGGATTTTTTCCCACAAAATTTTCTTTTTTAAATGTCAAATTTTATTTTATTTTTTCCCTTATGTTTGTCCCAAATGTTTTTATATTCTCCCTTTTTTTCCTTCTTTTTTTTTTTTGAATTTCCTAAAGATGAAGTTTGTTATTCTATTTCCTTCATTTTCCATTTTCAAAAAAATTCCAAATTTTCTTTTTTTTCAAATCCAATGGATGTATGTTCATACACATGTAATTTTTTGGGGGTTTGGTTTACATTTTTTCAAACTTGCATATTAATGTGTATCATGTGTTTGATGCAAACTTTGAGTAACTATGCCATTCAATTCCAATTGCATCATTATCAACTTTACACTCATCAACATGTTACAAGGTGGTTACAACAACACTAACTTATTGGTGAACACATGACATGGTGGTTAATGAAAATAGTTTTAAAAACAAGTCTAATCTTGAGGTTAGAAAGTAGCATATATACTTTACTTAGGTTTCTTTGGCATAAACAATGCCATGGAGTTCATGTTTTCCACTTTTTGAACATTTTTTTAAAGTTTTGATAGATGTGATGTTTGTATCAATACATACAAATTTTGTCTTATTGCAAAATTGTAACTTCACATTTGTATTATGTTTACATGCCTTGATTATGAGCATTGCATTAATATTTTGTTGAAATTTTCCCTAAAAATACAAGTTTGGAACTATTGCAATGTTGCATTATTACATTTTAAAAACTTCAAAAACATAAAGTTCAATGTGGAATACTTGCATAAGGGTCACAAAATAAACATTAGTTTTGTTAAAATGAATTTTCAATACCCACATTTGAAGCATAAAATGTTGGTTGGTTTTTTTGGATGGTTTGTGCAATACCCAAATGTTGGGCATAAAATATGCATGTCCAATGACAAAAATCATGATGATAAAAATTTAGAAAATTAGAAAAAAAAAATTGCAATAAATAATAGAAGAAAAAAATTAAGAACAAGAAGAAAAAAAAAGGAGAATTTAGAAGAATTTTTTTTAAAAAATAATTTTAAAAATAAATAAGAATTAAAAGAAAAAAAATGCTTGCACTTTGGTTTTAAAATATGTAACAATTATTAAGGTGTATTATATTTGAAATGACATTGTTTTCATATGTGGGTATTATATTTTGTGATTAGATTTTCAATTATTTTAGCTTTTAACAATAACAGCCAAAATATGCAATACCTTCCTGTGGGTCACAAAAGTTGATGGAATGTGTAATACCTGCATCCAAGGTTATTGTTTATGGACATCAAGGGGTCAAATATGATTAAAATGGTTGTTAGTTCATTTAATGCAACACTTTCATAATTTGTATATTATAGATTAACAAACATTAGCATAGTATAAATGATGGGTAGGTCGGTGAATAGGTGGGTGGGTAAATATGTAAGTAAATAAATAGGTGGATTAGTAAGTGAGTGGGTGGGTAGGTGGGTAGGTAAGTAAATAGGTACGTATGTAGGTTGGTGGTTAGGCAAGTAGGTATGTACAAAAATAAAAAACAAGTTTCATCAATAATGTAACTAGGTCAATAAGATAATAAGGTCAATAGGGTAGCCAAAAAGTTTTGTGAAATGGTAGAGGTTTTGCCAATAGGTATAAGTTTATCCATGAATAAATTGAAGTTTTTCCAAAAGATAAATTTTTAGCCAAAAAAAAAAGATGTTTAACCAATAATAGAAGTTTCACCATGAAGAGATAAAAGTTTAACTAAGAAGATATAAAATTTTTGGTAACATGTATAATTTTAGCCATGAAGTAGATGGAGGTTTTGCCTATATATATATATAAATTTAGCCAAATAGAGTTAGAAATTGTGCCAAAAAGCAAAGGTTTAGCCTAAAATAGAGCTTTCGCCATGAAAAAATAAAAGGTAGATATGTAAGGGTTGGTAGGTAGAGCCAAGATGTAGGTCAATAATGTAGTTAGGTCAATAATGTAACTAGGGAATTAAGGTGATTAAATTGGAGGGTATTATGGTCAAGGTTGGGAAAAAAACACCCCAAAAAAAAAGGGTTAAAGGTCAACATCCCAGAAAGGTCGACTATGGTACAATGTTGGGTTAACATAGGGTTAGGAATTGGATGAAGAAATGTAGCCCATCCTTTGGACAAAATAGCCAATTGGTGCATTAGTGGGTGTTGGTTTACTCTAGCCATCCAATTGATATAAGTCTATTATTTTAAATTATTTCTATGTGTGATGCATGTGATTCTTATGAAAAGATTTCTTTTAACAAATTATTAATTTTTTAAAACATGATTAAAGAAAGTACTTCTTAAGTTGTTTAGGTTAACTATTTATTAGTTTTTAGTCCTTTGTTATAAAAAAATTTCAAGCTCAAGTTATTGTTGACTTGTGTGAAATCTTATGTTTTTCTATGGTGATTTCAAGTACATAATCATTGTTGACATAAATTTATATCCATGTTGATGTACTAGTTCACTCCCATTAGATTACAATTTGTTTTTCACTCACACCCAAATCCATTTTTAATGATTTCAAATTCTTGATATGCATTAGTTTACCAACATCATTTTCCAATTTTATTTTTTCCATTTTTAGTTCAAATTTATTCTCTTGCATCCTTTTTTCCACCTTTTTTCCACTTCACAATTGTCCTTTTTTCCCTCCAATATTTTATCAATTCAACATATAAACATTCATAGTTCTGTTTTTTTAATTTCTTCCTACAAGGAAGATACTATAGAACCATGTACATCCAATAGTTTCATTGGCCATAACATTTTTTTTGGGAAGGATTGTTTATACTAATGGTGGTTTTTTTTCATTGAGTTTAAAGAATGTCCATGCACAATTTCAAAAAATCATGAAAATTAAGTGTTAATAGGTTTCAATTTTGCTAAATGTGACATGGACAATATCATTTTTAGCATATTTTCAAAGGACCACATGCAACATTTGCAAGAAGTGTTTGAAAGACTTAAAAAACATAACCTTAAGTTGCACATGGGTCGAAATGGAAGTTCTTTCAAACTCAAGTGAAATACCTTGGGTCATGTTATTTATCGAAGTGTTTGCCATCAAATGTTAGTTAGTTGCAAACATTTTAATGTTTTTGTAACTATTATCAACATTTTGTTAAAGGATTTAACATCATAGATAAACTTTTGACCCAATTGATGAGGTTCAATTAATAATACATTTGGGTAAGGTATAGGGGCAAGCCTTTCAAAAGTTGAAAGCTAGGTTCATTTCAAGTCCAATTTTGAATCAACCCATTCAAAGATGACCATTTCAATTACATATTGATTGGAAAGCCTTAGGGTTGGGAATGGTACTTACTCAACTTGATTATGATGGTCGGATATTGTGGTGGCATATGCCAATCGGCTTAACAACAAAATAGAGCAAAATGTAGTTCATATGAAAGGGAGTGCCTTGCAATTGTTTAGGGTGTTTCATTATTCGATGTCATATCTATGGTAGCCAATTCATCTTGGTTATTAACCGCCATCTACCCAAGTTTTTGATGGAATCAAATCATTTCATAGGAAAATTTACTAGATGGGTTCTTATCTTACATGAGTATGATTTTGATATTGTCCATATGGTTATTAAGATGCCAATGGATTGAATCAAAACCAAAGTTCCAACAAGGAAGATACCACTACTGCTCATTGGCATGGAAATGTGAATTTGGAGGCAATTTCATGATGGCATGTTTTCACATTTTTGGCACCTTGTTAGGGTGTTTTAAGTAATACCTTAATGTCATATGAGTAATGAGAATCCCGAGGATGTGGACAATTATCTAGATGGCAATAATCCTTAAATATACATCAAGATGCACATGTTATTTTGTACTTAATTAAAACATGAGAAATTCCAATTGGAATAACACCCAAGGAACATGATTAGGTTATGCAAAAGGTTCAAGTGAGAAGGTAATTACTTTTTACAAGTGTGGAATGATGGACGAATGTAGGTTCTACTTTGCCCAAAACAATGTGAACGGTTGTATAACGTGAACACAATGAATTGGGCCATTTTGGTGTTAATTAAACTTATAATTTGTTCTAGTTATAATACTAATGGGAATTAGGGATGTAATTATAAGTTCAACAATTTGTTTCTTAATGTGTCATGTGTGATTGAATGTGGGTGTCATTCAATGCACTTACATTTCATTTATAGTTATTGCCCATCATGGGTTTTGGTTGTTCGTGGAATTTGGATTTTGCCAACCCATCGAGTTTGATAGTATGACATAATTGGTACATTTTGGTTACGATCAAACATTCTCCTAAGTGGTTTGGATTGGCATCATTGCCATATTATAATAGTGAAGGAGTTGCATATGCATTTTTGGATTGAATGTTTAATAGGTTTGACACTCTAACGAAAATATTCACCAATTGAAGTATGGAATTTTGTGAAATCGACCCCATGGAATTCAAAACATTCATCGACCAAAAACATTAATAGATCATCGCACGACTTTTCACAACCATTTAAAGGTATATTCGTTGATTAAATATTGGATGGTGCAACCAATGAAGTGAAGGTTGCTTAAATATGGGTTTCAAAAGGGCCATATTACATATTAAGTTCTACAACTACCATGGTTAGTTATGGGTTATAAGTATAGTTGGTAGGCTTCTTTCGTATCACTTTCACCATATTTCTTATTGTTTGGTCATGAGCCCAAATTACCATCCTCAATCTAATGCGATATTATGGTAGTAGAGAATTTGGATGATCCAAACATGTGGCTTCAAGTGTGAAAACAACAAACATCTTTGTTCCAACATATAATGTTAATGGCTATGAAAATTTCAACAATTGTTTAACACTAAGATATATTGTGATATGCAATTATTTGTGAAGGTGGTTACTAAACATAGATTCAAACTAAGAAATTATGTTTATTTACAATAGACAACACCAACTACTTTGGATGTGATGATACTTTGTGAGTATGGGAGTTGCTACCTTTTGAAGAACTATTGTTGTTGAAAAGACATGGTCAAACTTGAAAGGTACATGTGCATAATTATGTGCCATGTCATTTTCCACATGTTGATGGCCAAATTGACCCATCTTTGGTAATTGTTCTTGTCAAATTACATTTTATTTTGTGTGGGTAATCCAAAGGTGTTGTCACTATGTTAATTTGTGATTAACAGTCTTGAAGATAACACATGGGATATATGTCTTTATGTCACCATTGGAAGAAATACTAGTTAGAAGCTGGTTTGCCCTTGGTGCATTAAGTACACTTAGGTAACTATTCTTGTACTTAGATAATAGGAATGTATTGAGTTTTCTTTCATGAATAATTCACATTTGGTTAAAGATTTAGGAGATTGGAATTAGGTGTCTAATGATGGGGTTCACATTTGTACCTAATATATTTGTATCTCCACCTTAAAACTAAGGTGTTCATTTTTGGTGGATTTACAAAAACAAAATCCTAAGTTATTTAGTTAGGGGGACCTTAACCCGAAATAGGAGGGTGGTTTGGAGGTGATGTGCAATTTAACGCAATTTTATGTTATTTGGTTATATTGTGGGGACAATGATAGTTATAGGTGTTGATATGGTATCACACAACAACTATTAGGATTATTAGTTTAACTACCTAATTAAATCCCAATTATGTTAGTGCTAAGTCAACTTAATGTAATTGATTTTGTTTGAGCTTTGAATAGGTTCAAGTGTGAATGCAGTTTGAATTATTTCATGTTTATGATATAATTCCAAGTTGTGTTTTCAAATCACTTTTGGTGATTTGAGGTTTTAGAACACTCATAGATTGCTTATTGTAGGTTTTTTGTGTTTATGCCAAAAAAATCTTTGCACATGATTAATGTGTGGTTTTTCTCTTTGTGTTTTGGGCTTGGATTCTTGTATGTTTACAAGTGAATCATATTATGGTTTGGAGGTGATGCAATACTTAAAGTCATTTTATGTTATGAGGACAATGATAGTTGTAAACAACAATATGGTAGTGCATGACAACACCATGAATGCTCATGTACACTTCTTTAAATGTGATAAGTTTAGAAATTTCCCTAAGTTGATGTAGTCCATGAAGCATGCAAGCAATTGCCTTGTGTGAATAGATCTTCTATAAGTATCATTTCAACTTAGTTCTTCAACTTGTTTTTTTTGTGTATGTCATTAACATTGGATTCAATTCCATTGTTGATACTTGTTAGAATAATATCATCATTATGTGGACTTGAAAACATTGCTTTTCATGTTGAGATGTTAAAGGAATTGAGAATGAAGAGGTTGAATCAACCACTTGTTGATGCATGAAGCCATTGGGTGATTCTTGAATTTCCAAATTAAAAACTTTTTTGAAGGGGCAACTTCACTATATGTTTTGTCAAATCTAACATGTATAGTAATTATCACTTTTCTAAACACTAGATCAAAACACCCAAAAGATTTAGTAGGAACATCATAACTTATAAACATACATACTTTTTGGTGATCTTAAATCTAATTTTGTTCAATTGTTATTATAAACATGGACATATGCAATGTAACCAAAGGTACATAAATTTGAGATATGTGAGGTTGTTTTTCATAGTATTATAGATAAGGAGGTATACTTTTGGTTTGTTTGCAATTGTTGGTGAATAATTCATGAAATATATGCCAACAGTTCAATCCACAAACTCTAAGTACTTGAGTTTTGAAAATGAAACTTCAAGCCTTGTTGATGATGATTCAAAATTTCCTTTCAAAAACTTTGTTTTGTTGAAGAATGTGCATTTGAATCAAATGTTGTTGTATTCCTTATTTTGGGCAATGGTCAATGAAAACTTGAAACACAAATTCTCCACCATGGTCATTTCAAAAAAAATGATTCCTTTACCAAATTTGTTTTCAAGGTCATTCCCTTGAATATTTTGAATTTGAACAAAATATCAAGTTTTTCCTTTGTAATGTAAATCCATGTGTACTTGTTGTAATCATTTATGAAAAAGGTGAAATATCACGATCATGAAAACAATGCAATTGGTTTTGGTCCACATAAATTGGTGTACATTAATTTATATTGTTGTTGAACTCAACTTGAACTACTTTTTGGAAATATATATATGTTGTGTTTCCCCATTAGATACAACATTTAGTATTAGGAGATTAAGTAGTCCAACAACAACCTAAATTGAAAAATTAGGTGATGAAGACATTGAAAATCCAACTGACCCATCCTTTGATGCCATAATTTGATGATTTTAGAAGTCTTAGTGATTGTCATGTGTGATTGAACATTAGGAAATGCTTTCATTTCCAATCTATAAAGATTATTTGAAAGATCTCTCAATCTTATGGCTATTAACTACCTTTGGTTCATTTTTGTGAACAATTACACATTTTATAAATTGAAAATGGTGACAAAACCTTTGCCAAATATAAATTTAAGGTTCAAATTCTTTAAGGTGTACCACCCATGATGAAGTAGAGATAGTCTTGGATGTAGTCCTTAATTTTACCTTATATTTTGATTAATTCACATACACATTACTGAACAAAAACTTGTCATATTTTGAAGCATGATAGTTTAAACCACTTTAAATTTAAAAACCCATTATCATCCACTTTGTGTCCATGTTGATGGTGAAAAAAAACTAATACTTTTTTAAAAAGGTGATGATGTGATAAAATTTGGGGTACACCTTAAAGAATTTGGACCTAACACCTAGAAAAATAGATTTTTAGTTAAACTAGAAATGTAAAAACATCATAGGCTTGCTTTATTGCACCATTGAACATTGTAAATTTTACAACTCCTTTTCCCTTGACAAAATGTTTATGGCCCCATATTGGATGCACATTTTCAATCCTTATCTAAATGATTAAACAAAATTTACAAAATAATAAATTCTTGTAATGTGTTTTATAGCACATGAATCTATGTACCGTCTTTGATGTTGATTTTAAACATTAAGTGGAGCAATAACTACATTCAATAATTGTATTTTCCATAGGGTTAAAGTCAATTGGTTTTTCATCATTTTTTTTTTCCAAACTTTAATTCATTTTGAATGGCATGAACATGTTGCCACCTTCTTGTGTTTTGTGAATCTCTTAGTGATTTGAACATTCTTGTTTGTCGAATGACCAATTTTGCCACAATTGTTGCACTATTCAATTTTTTTACATGAAAACCTCCTTGAAAGGAATTGTTGGAGTATATCCAAAAATCATTGTATTTACATTTTTTTAACCAGGCCATCAAATTCAATTTGGCACCTTCTAGTCCTTGGACAATACCTTACAATCACAAAAAATACATCACCATGTTATTTTACCTTCATCTTTTGTAATTGCTACCTTCCTATTGGGTATTTTATTATTGTAGCTACCTTCTTGCTAAGTTTATTTTTGTTGTAACAACTTTTTTGCTACAATTACGTTCTTGTTGCATGCATTTACCTTCCTACCATAACTATCTTCTTGTTGCAATTATCATCTTTAGTGACTAATTTTCAACAAGCATTTTAGAAAATGAAAGATAAAGAAAAAAACTTAATTAAATTAAAATCTACCTTATTCTACATCAAATTAATACTAAATATTCTTTTTTGCATCCAAGAAATCAAGGCAAAACACCACACAAAAAATGTGACACAACCTTGGACCAAAATCCATTGTATTTTTTTCCCCACAAATATAATCTTCTTCTCCAACTTCATACACACCAAATTTTCTTGAATCACACACATAGAATGGGAAAGAATAGATAATGAGGGAATGTGCTAAATTATAAGGTTTACGCACAAACAAATATTCTTGTATTAGAATTCTATTCTATAATTAATTTTCCAATTATTTTGTTATGAATGTAATTCATTAACGGTTCAAATAACATTTCCATTCCAAAATTATCTTTTCATTATATTGTGATGTGACGATCCAACTATCATTAGTTAACAATATTGAATATAAGGAACTATACTTCACCTTGACATGTTACGTTTGATGATTGTCATGGCTCTACATTTCAATTTAACTAATGTTTGAACATCTACAATTATACTTGTCTAGTTTGATTTTCTATTAAATTCTAAAAATCTCTCTATAAAATGCTTTTAATATGAATACACCAAACATTACAAATTTTTATTCCTTCCAATTTGTTATAATGTTTATCATCTTGGACCTTATGAAGGTCTTGATTTCTTAATATGAAATTGACTCATTATCCACAAATGAATCAATGCTACAGTTGATTCAAGTTATACTTACAACATTTTATATTAAAAAATTCATTAGTCTTCACCAAATCAAAAATAAACCTTAAAAAACTCCTCATTGGACAAATGGAACATTGCTCGCATTGAATCTCATTTTATTACTTACATTATCATATACTTTTGAAATTATTACTCAATTGAAGTCATTATGTGATTAGAGGACCATTTCAACACTCTTATTTTGATGCCATGAAAACTTTAATAACTAATATCAATATACATTGAACACACTCAAACAAGTAGTAGGTTCAAAATTTGTAGCATGCAAGTCACATGCATAATTAAATGAGTTTTGAAAAACTAGCATATTGTTTAATCACATCAAAATTAGGATTAATTTAGAAGGATCAAGAATAATTTAGAAAACAATATGAAACCATAGATCTCAAAGATTTTAGATCTAGGTAAGATTTGACATCAATTGGAAGGTGTGTCATTTTAACAATTGTTGCCCAAATCTTTCTACCTCTCCAAAGAGGACACACAACTCCTTAATCAAAAAGGTTGTAACCCATGTCTTATGTGTGTGAAAGAGAGATGAAATCAAATAAACCAAGGGGCATGTCATAAAACCTATACCATAGTTCCAAAGGTCATAATTTCAAAGGTTGTGAAATAATATTTCAAGGGCAGTCTATTTAACATAAGCAACATTTTGTTGTCATTGGCCTAAGATTACAAAACAACCACTAATCAACTCTACTTTAACACTTCCCAATGTCCACACTACCAAATAGCTACATTGTTTCATTACCTACATGACCTAACCACGAGGAAAAACCCATCAACCGTCCTTAGATGCAATACACACATATCTATCACCAACACAAGTAACAAACACAACCTAAGATTTAAGCCAACACAAAGTAAGCAAATAATGCTAAACCTTGTCAACCAAAATGTCAAATAGATAATGAAATGCTTGCATCAACCTTGGGGGTTCAAATAAAGACTACTAGGTACTAAAGAAGAAAGAACACGAAAACATATCACAAGTTGCTCCATGTTTTGTTGTGTCAAAAGGAGAACAAAAGGATATAGGTGATGCACATACTTGATATCCTTCATAGAAGCAAACTTGTTTCCTCCCTTGTTCCCTTTCGAGAGATTGCCAACAAACAAGTAGGAATGACCTTCATTGCAGGCACCACGACAAAGGACACAAAGTTGCTTATGATTACCTTGTGCTAGGTTGTTGTAGAGCCATAATGTTGTGAAGGCCAAGAAACATTAAAAGATTATTACAGTGAACACCAAATCCTAATTCTTCGTCCTACCATGGGTAGCTTCAGTAACAAAGATGTGTTAGGTGACATCCAATGGTTATTTTTGTTGCCATTTATACCCTAATGTCTCTTAAAGAATGACGGGATCCAATGGTTTTTTAAAGAATTTTTTATGCAACCAACATGGTGATCATCCCTAAGAAGATTTAGCCAAATTTGGCTATAAATCAAATATAAAATACAAAATTTTAATAATCTTGCTCTATTTTTGGCTACATACTTGAAAACCAAATATTAAAATATACTGATATTTACCCTTTTTTCCCTCATTTATGGTGATTGAAACCCTCAAAAGTCACTGCATTTTAAGATTTTAATTTTTCTTTTTAGTAAAATTTTGCTTTATAAAAATAAAAAGGCCTTCCAAGCCTTAGGCAAGGACTAGAAGTAAACACGTAGTGAGGCATGGGAAAGGTGATTTGAATAAGCACACTTATAATAAACATTTAGTGTATGTTAATGACCAAGAACAGGGTCATTCGGGGAATGAAGGCTTGGCATGGGCAATAGTACAGCGGACCAAATGCCCAAAATCACCCAATTTGAGGTCCTCACCCAACCTAAAAAATTGGTAGAATTCAACATTTGGAACGGATAGTTGTGATCGAATTTTACAAGAGAGGAGACACTGTAAGTTTAAGTGAGCTGTCTTTTGAAGGAAAAAACTTCAATGAGAATAAGGAGCCCTTCATATACACTTGGAATTGTTTTGCTACTTCTTTATGTAATTTAGAACTAGCTTAAAAGGTTATAATTTAATGCTTTAGAAATAAGTATTTAGTAATTTAATATTAGTTTATTAGGTCAGATTTTAACATTTAAAAAGTAAGTAAGAGTAGGCAAATGCCTTTAGATTGTATTTATTTAAAAGATCTGTTATAATTATTACCTAGTTAACTATTCCATTTATTTCCTTGTTCTATAATTTTTGCTTAGTTGCAATAGTAGTGCTTCATGGAATATAAGTTGTTATATATGAAGAAATTACAATAATGCAACCTGAATTTTAATTATAATTTTCCAAACTAAGTAAAAACAATGCAAATATTATGGCAGGGTTCTTGTAATTTACACTTTTATTTGGCTTTATGTCAGAAGGGAGGTACTACACAATGCCTATGTTTTTAATTTCCAATTTTGTGGTATAGCCAAGATTGTGATCTTCAATGAGCTGATTTGCCAAATTTGGCTATTAAAAATTATGGAAGGAATTTTTTTTAACATCCTTTTTGTTGGCTACCTACTTGAACCATGTATTAGAAATCTGGCAATTTTATAGATATTAAAAATTTTATTTTTGGTGATTTTGCTTCTCAAAAATTCATTAAATTTGTGATAGAAACTTACCAATATTTGTTTGCAACCGGGCAAGAATTGGCACACAAAAAGGGGTGACAGTGATGCAATTTCCATTTGGTGGGATATTTTGAGCATTCATCAAGTGTTATTATGAGCTTTGAGTTCATTTTTTGAGACTTTTTTTTGGAACATTTCCTATTTCAAGTATTGTTGGTTTGAATTCACCATTATGCAATCAGCTTATTTCTTTTCATAAACTTTACCTTTCAATTATATACACAATGTATTAACTGGAAATTCACATTTTAAAATACCTCTACATCAATAACCTACTCCAAGTTCCACTGTATGTAATGTTAGAAGAAAAATGTATTCATACAAATGACGAAGTAAGTAAAATCCCAACCCTTGGAGTGATAATTATACATTGGAAGTTCTTAACAACATTTTAAACTATTTTGTTAATGTAAAACAAGAAATTTTTGAAAATAATACAAAATTTACATTTAAAATGATGTTAAGTAAATGCTTTTGGGTAAAACATTGTTAATTAGAACATTTGATGTCAAATGAAGGTTCCACTTGATGTCAAATGACAATTCCTAGTTAATGTGACAGTTGCTTTGTGGCTATACATTAAAAATCTTTGAATCTCAAGTAATCTTTCACACCTACGCATCGATGTTTGGTAGACATTAGGGGAAGTGTTGAATCCTTCAATCAAGATTATTTAACAACTAAAAGGTTTTAGAATGTAATGGACATTAAAATCAAAGGCTCAAAATCAAATTTGATGTTCTTGAACAAGCTTTTAAGACTTACATTTTAATAAAAACACCAAGCACAAATTCACCTTGTGTGCTTGGTTTTAAAACAGAAAAATATCTAAAAATGGTGAACCTCAATAATCGACCGCATCACTTTGATTTCAACAACTATGACACCATTGCAAAAGACATAGAAAAATATTTTGCAATGTTTCCAAACATGGGAAATATGAGCTTGGCTGAATACAAAAGAAGAACAAGCACAATTTATGATATCAAAGAAATACATAGTTGTGAAGATCTCTCTCAAGGTAATAAAAATTGTAAGATTTGACCAAGTATTGCAACGTGCAAGATTATTTCAAAAAGTCAGAAATGCCATTTTAGAGATTCCAAGGAAAAACTGTATATTTCAAAATAATAATTCTTAACAAAACCATATGTGAACTTTGGTCAATGAACATTTGAAGTTGACAAACATGAATTAGAAAAAAGAAAATTGTGATTGCTCTATGTCCAGAAGATGCACCAGAATCAACGAAACCACTTCCATCAACTCCAATTTCACTTATATTGACACCACCACCACCTTTCCAAAACATTGAACATCCTCCTCAACCTTTGGCAATTAAGTTTGAATTGGAAACAAAACCAAGAAAAGCAGTTGATATTGTAATGTCACGATTGGCCAACATTTATGTGCCATTTCAACCCCCAATAGCTATTGAAGGCTCAGAGGATGTTTTAATCATTGTGAGGAAATCTCTTGTTAGCCAGGAAATTGAAAGGGTTTTGTGCCATTCCTACATTTTGAAAAAAAGTTGCAATGTTTATTATGAAATGCTCAATAAATATCAATATGATATGGAATTGCGAGAAGATTTTGACATTCATTTTGCCACTACTACAAGTTAGACATCTAACATGATCACATTTCCATTCATGTTGACAATTTCATCATATGGAAAAGGAAAGGTTTGGGTGCTAGAAATTCCACAACGTTTACAATGTGTCTTCAAATCTTAATCCATGGACTTGTCAATTAGGTCCATTTCTTAACAAATTGGACATTCTTACTTAAATTTTGTCAACTTCATTGAGTAATATAAGGAGCAAAAATGTTGAAGATTTCCAAGGGAAAGGCAACATGATGAGATGTGGGATGTTGTTTTTAATAATTAATTTGTTTAAAAACATATATCATGCAATGTGGTAATGAACCCCCAAAAAAAAATTGTTGAAATGCAGATGAAAATCATAGGAGGATGGGTGATGTTAGCAGAATGATTTACAAGGAATGTCAAATCCATCCAAAGCCTAATGTAATACCTATTGTCAATAGGAAAATTATCCAAAAACAACCAATGGAAACTCAAGACACCAAAGAAAGTTTGGATGAAATTGGAGTTGAAATTCTTGCTGCACCTTTGAGTAGAACAAGTTCATCAAGAAGACCATCAAATGTGTCAGTTGAAAAAAGACTACCAACTAAAGAAACAATTGATGATGTGGTCAAAGAGAAATTACCAAGAAAAGGCATGATTGATGATGTGGTGAAAGATAATGCTCCAGAAGAAGGGAACGAAACCAAAAAGTATTTTACAATTGAAAAAATTGTTGAAGATTATATTGATTATTTAGCACCAAGAAAAGACCAACGTATTTGCGAAAGTGAACTTATGGTAATTTTGACAGTGAAACAATCAATAGGAGGAGAACAAAATGTTGTAAAAAGCCAACTCAATGATGAAAACAACAAGATTGTAGTTGAAGATGATTGTTTTTCGGTAGGAACATTTCTAGCATGTTATTCACAACATGTCCCTAACTTGTGTTTTGTCTAGAGGGACTCTAGGTGAACCATAGGACTTCAAAGCCCAAAAATAACCAATTGATGACATCAAATGGTTTTTATCTTGGAAAATAGAAGATCCGAATTTTCAACTTGCATTTATTTAAAGTCAATTCTAAAAGCTACATGGTAAAACATGAAAGTCACAACTCATATGAATGTATGAAATAGCTATGATAAATAATTTCAAACATTTAGTGAAAGATGTGGGGTTTCAAAAAGGGTCACCCCTTTTGCTATTTGCTTTCAAAAGTTGGATTGTTTTATATCATTTTCATTGAAAGCTAAATGCTTGTTTATGGTTCTAAGTTGAGCCATGCATTGGGGGGAGGGGGGCTGAAATTATCACATTTTTGAATAAACATAACCTTTTTGAAAATATGGAAAAACATTTTTCAGCATCGTAAAAAGTTGACAAAGTTTTCTTTTCCATCTCCAAAGAGTTATGGGGAATGCTTTTTCCATTCACCACTTATAATCAATCATTTGTACTTCAATAAATCAAGGTTGCTCCCACAAGTTTTGATTTATTCCATTTGATCTAATTTTAACATACAATTAAAAGCTTTCAATTTTGAAATGGGTTGTGTAATATGTTCCAGTGCATTAAACCTCCAAAAAGAAAGTTTCCAATGAATATGAGGCGAGAACTGGATCTATGTTTGGACATTGAACCATGGGACCCATTAGAATATGAAGCTATACATTCAACACAAAAGGAGTTTATTGATTCAAAGGAAAAATTAACTACAAAAAACCCAGAATCAAAAGTAGGTGGATGCAAAGACAGAAAGCAAACCATGTCTGAAACGGTTGTCATCCCACCTCCAGTAGAAACATACACAATCATCAAGGGCGATTGGACATGCGCTACATTGCATCCAATTATGGAATATTTATATACAGAGAAATGCCATGTGCCATGTGAAGATGTTTGGCAATTGTGGGTGGCAGCTAATGATATTCTTTTAACTTCTCTCACAGAGTTAATTGTTCAACATCCCATCGTAGAATATCTTCGTTTGGCTCTCAAAACTGAGGCAAATCGGAGGTCTTTACTCAAGCTCACAATTGTTGCCGATTCAATATTAAACTCAAGTTAATGCATTACAAAATTGTTTTTTTTGACCTTTTGAATTCTTTTTGTGTAGCTCATGCCATGACAAGGTTTGATTTGATAGAAGAATGTGGCAATAATGATACTTAAACATTTGCCATGTGTAGAAAGTTGAAGTCTTAATGTCACCAATGAATGAATGACACCTATATAAAAGTATATGATTTGTTGGATATTCATGATGTTGAAGATTCGTAAATATTATGGTTGGTGGTTAAATGTTTAGGTTACCGTGTATGAGACTGTGTAGGTCTCAAGAAGTTGCAAGTATTGTGCAAATCATTTGAATATGGAGGTGATGTTGATCGCATGCCATATACATTCACCCTACTTACCGCTCTCAAGGCAAACCAAAATATGTCATTCGTAGAAGAAGGCATGCATGTATTTTCAAACCTTACGGTATGATGTGATTAGAGCACCAATCGCAAATAAGGTGGAGCACCCATAGTTTTGGGTATAAGTATTACAACAGAAAGTGGAGTAAAATAAATCTAATTGAACTTTAACTATTTTGGAATTTGTACATGAAATTATTTTCATTATTTCCAAATTTTATTTTATTTTTTGTGAACGATATTACTGTTTCCCTGGGGCATGGCTGTTTTCAAAATAATAAAATAATCGCTCTACATATTGTATGGGGTCACTGGATTGCCCCCAATGCATCATAAATGCCCACTCCAGTTGATTGTTTATTGACATATCAAAAGAAAAGCCATATGGTAAACTTGCAAGAACTTCAAACTGTGTGATTTTTGGTCACTTAGAGGTAATGCAAGTTCATATTTTCAGACATTTCACTCTGATGTTGGTAGCCCTTTTCACTAGATGAAAAAAGTTTGCAGATTTATAGTGTTCACCAACAAGGTTTTGGATCCAATTAGGTGTGCATATTAAGGGTTCCTGAACTTGGGAAATTGTTATATGACGAGGATGCCAACCATGTTGAATACCTTAAATTTTCAAAAAAGCCTTGTGACCAACTTAGTGGCATGCATGCAAAAGTCAAAAGCCACTGGCAAGGTAGGAAGGTATGTTTACATACAACATTCGTATGCCTTCATTTCATGACTTTGAAATCCAAATGGTTCAACATTACACTTGCACAATGTAACAACACATCAAATAGTTCACAACTTCTTGTCAACTTCAACAAGTTTCAAAACCCACAAATGTTAGGTTTTACTAGGCTACTTGCAACTACAATAATAAGGAAAACAGTTGAGTTCTTTTGTGGTATTGATTTTTTGGCATTCAACTTTGAGGAAATTATGTTCTTCATTGGCAGAATATGGAACCATTCCTAGATGAAAATAGAAGGATGGCATGGTATATCACAATTTTTGGCCCAAACATTGCTGAAGAATGCTATAAGTTTTATGCTCACATGGTTGGCCTCACCATTCGCATTTCTGAACCTGAGACTTGTAGCTTGCATGTGGCCACCCCTCTTCTCAAGATGCCAATTCTATTGGAGGCCATTAAGAAAGTACAATCTATCTCAAAACCTTGTTTGGAAGCATGCATTACAACCATGAAGAGCTCTTAAAACTTTGTAGGAGAAAGGAAGGGCAGGTCTTGAGGCGGTTATGTATAGGAGAAGGGCTTGAGTACATGCCCTTCCATGATTTGAGATCTGTGCCCCAGGCGGGTGGGCCGAGGGAACGGGTCGAAAAAATCGAGGGAAGGGCCTATACTCAGGTTCTTTTCCTCCGTAAAGCACTGCCTCTATTTTTTCACTTCTTAGAAATAGTGACAGGCTGGCTGGCTGGTACATTCCGCTGGTCAGAAGATCCCAGTGGAGCCTGGGTGGTACCTTCCACCGCAGAATATCCCGCTTGCTGAAAACAGGTTTCTTCAGGCAGGTAATGGAGCTGAAAATACAAAGGAAAAATCCAGGCAGAGCTTTACGTGTAGGGTAACACACCTGAAGGGGCTGATGCTCCTGACAAATTCAGGCCAAACAAGTTTAAATGTGGCTAATTATTTAAAAGGATGAAAGAACCTTGCAATGGTGAATTTGGATCTGTGTCACAATTTGGCGAAATTTCACGCAAAGAAAGCTTGGTTGCATAGGAGGTGAAAAGAATTAGAAAGGAAAATCTTGAAAAGTTTATTTTTTCTATGGTCATCGTTTTGTTTGGCATCATGAAATGTGTGGTGTTTGGTGGAATTAGAGTTTTCCCAAAGAGCTTCACATCCAAGAGACAAGAAGCATGGATTTCTACATTGGTGGTGAAACACATGGCAATGCAATCACCTTGAGCGGACGACCTCACCTCATACTGCAAGCTGCAAAATCCATCCCAAAAGACATGGTGGGTCGGACATCGCTTCGATTCCAATCACCTTCCAAGACCACATTTGTGAAAGTGTTTTCCGTGACACAAAGCTTTGGAGTGGATCTCGAAAAGAACGCACTTTACCTTGTCAAGAACATGAAGAAACTGAAACTGGCATTAGAGTATTTCACCGATTTATCAGACACTGCATTCATTCCGTGGAATGTGCCTCGCGAGATCACAGAATTAGTCGTACCCAGCAAGCCATTTTAAGAGAGAATTGAACATGGACTTAGAGGGAACCAAAAATAAATAAATTGGTGTCCAAAAGGAAGCTTTTTTCTTTGTCTAAGTTTCCATCTTCCTTTGTAGGAGCTCATAGACTTGGAAAAGAACGCTCCACAAAACTTACACTTCTCTTTTGTTTTGAAATTTGAATCTGGTATCTTTGAATTTTCCTCCTCTCTTTAACCTAACTATTTTCATTATCCATCTTTTTGTTTTTCTCCCGGACCCTTCCTCCCTCCTTCCCTTCTCCTACTGAGCGTGAAAGGAAGCGAAAGTTGTTGTTTGTTGTTGTGCTCGATTGTTGCTTTGTTTGCTTGCGCTAGATCTTGGTTGAAAGTTCAATACAGTAGAATTGATTTAGCATTTCTTCGTGTTCTGGTCCTTTTATTTCTCCCCCTCTTTGAAAGCTTCAGGATTTTTAATATTTTATTATCAGTTTTAGTTTCTTTGGGGTAGGGTTTTGTCTGAGGGGAGATGGAGAAGGAGGACGCATCCACGGGCATGAAGCCCTTGTTCAATTTCCTGCACGCGGAACATGGTACTAGTAATAAGGCCGGCGGTGGTTGTGGTGCTGGACACAGCAGCTTCACGAGTGCAGCGACTGAGCCCTTGTTCGATTTTCGTAACGACGATTTGCTTCTGAGTTCCGAGTTTCAGCCGGGTATGGAGACTAGCAGGTCGACGGTGCAGCCAGACGATCTTGCGCGCCGCTCTTTGCCCCGGCCTCCTCTTGTATGCAGCCTGTGTCTTTCTCCTCCCTTTTCTTGCATAGAACGGCATAATTGTCCGTGATATAGCATTGTTGTTGTTGCTTATGTTGCTCAATTGGGCCCTCTTTGAGTTCCCGTCCAGCCCCGGGGGGGGCAGATGCCTTCAGAACTTGTGATCACTTCCTTCAGCTGGTCCTCTCTCTGTACTCTTCTCTGCATTCTTGGACGATTGGCCGGGTTTGGGTTAGGGTTCAAAAACATCTCCTACATAACGTTCTTGCTCAATATCAGCACTTTTGTGACAGAAACATTGTAGGTTTTTTTGAAGTTTTGACATCCATTTACTTTTCCACTGATGTTTGATCATTGGAACCATTTCCAGCCGTGAGAACAATTGTCTGCTCTCAAATGTAAGCATGTTAATCCCCCATTAGGTCAAAATTGACAAAGAGAAATCAGGCATTGAAAGGTTGTCAATTGATGTACTCTTAGTTCAGGTGGCTCAATTTGTCTCCAATTCTCTAGCTGTATAGATGCTAATGAAAATCTTGAATGTTTTTCTGACCTGAAACAGCAACTGAAGCAGGGTAGTCCATCAGTCAGGACAACACCCTGCAAGAGAATCTGTTGAATGGGCCACAGTGGTGGCAACAGTGGAATGGACAATGAAAAAGTATGCAGACAACTTGCTGCATGTGCTGGAGGGCATGAGTGGTCGTCTAACTCAGTTGGAGTTCAATAGCCAGCACATTGAATATACTGTGGGGGAACTCAAGGTGGAGTCAGCTGATAATCATGGTGCAGCTGATGGCAAGCTGAGATCCTTAGAGAACATGATCAGAGAGGTATTCCCATCCTCCTCCAATTCAGCCCTCAAACCAATTATGATCAGAGGACATTCTTCTAAGCCTTAGTGCACTATTGACTGCAAGCTAGCAATCTGGAAGCTAAAGGCACCAATAATACTGGTTTATAAGTATCATGAATGTATTGAGAAGGTTTTTATGAGTAGCACTATAACTGAGTTGAACTGGAGTTCATTGGCCAATTCAACCATATGGACAAGTATCATTGGTAAGGCATCTGAATCAATCCTGTGACTAGAGTTAAGTTGGCAAGTGGCTTCTTTACCTTAGTCTTGTTTTATGCTATCCAATATCATGATCCAATCTTCCTATTGTTTCCAGATATGCAACAGAAACTCAGGACGCATATGTTTGTATATGGATTTGTTTTGGGCGGATTACTATATACTCATCTACACCCACCATTGGGAGCTGATGAAGTCTTCATCAGTGGGGGATTCATGCCAGCTTGTCACTGCTATTCATGATGAATGTAATGGTCTGGCACTTTGTGAGAGACTCTCATAAGGTTATGATGGTACTCATTGTTGTGCTACATAAGTGTTGTTCTGGAATATTCTCTGCGATTTCATAGATATGGAGTATGTCTCAAATATGAGCTAATTGCTAGGACCATGGGTGGTAGGACGAAATTCTGAGACCCAAGTTGGAGCATAATTGAGACTCTGAAAAGGAAAGCTTGCTGTTGGCAGGTACAGCGAGGTGTACAGGTCTTGCGTGATAAGCAGGAGATTTCTGAGGAGCAACTGAAGCTTGCCAAGCTTCAGCTTGATAGTAACATGGGGGCACCTGTGAACTCAGCTGCGCCTGTCCAAGCTGTTATTGAATTGCAGCCATTGGCTCCCAAGCAAGTGGAGACGTCACTTGCCCTTGCTCTACCATCCTCAGGACAGCAATCTGATCCTGCTATCTACCATCTTCAACAGGTACAGCATCAACATCAGCTACAACTCCAGCAACAGCAGTTGCAGACTCCACAGATGTCTATGTCACCTACCCAACAACACGTGCCTCAACAACAGCAACCTCAATTACAGCCTCAGACCCAGCAGCTAAATGTTGTCTTGATGACTCAGCAGCAAGTACATCAGCAACTTGCACCTCAGCATCCTCAGCAGTTCCAAATACAAGCCATGCCACCAAGGTCACAGCCAGAGCCTCAATATCAACCTCGAACTTTGCAGCAAGCACCCCCATCCCAACCTCAGCAGCTTGCACATCAGATCCCTCAACAGCAAGCCAATCAACAAACCCAACTTCAGCTTCAGCTCCAGTACCAGCAGCTGCAGCAGCAGTCAGGACAACCTGATTCTCAACACCAGCCACAACAGCTGCGGCCTCCAATGCAAGCCTCTCACCGATCCCAGCTTCAGCATCAGCAGCCACAACAGTCAGAGATTCAGTATCAGCAGATTCAGACCAAGCATCAGCCACAGCCACAGCTGTTTTATAATCAACAACAATCAGGAGTACCACCTCTGATGCAACAACAGTATGGAAATGTTCAGTCAGAGATTCCAAGCTACAGCCCACAGCCTCCAGCAAAGTATAGTCCAGAACAGCCTCCAGCAAACTTGCCTGAAGGCTATGGAAACAGACCTTTCCCACAGCCTCTACCTCAAATACAACAACAGTCTGCAAACTTGTTGACAGCTCAGATGTATGATCCCTCTTGCAACAACAGAGGTGGGCAGTTGGCACTTCCACCTGCCTATCATCCTGGTCAGACCTCCCCTGTTTATGAAACCTATGCACCCTTTGGGTACCGGATGCCATCACCAAGTGCTAACCCCTTAGCACCTACTGCTGGAACAGGTGGCTACCCACAGTTGCCTACTGCCCATCTTGTAAGCAATAACAATAATAGCAATAGCACTAGCACTAGCAATATGGGTTCCTTGTCAGGTACTCCTGTATTATCAACAAATCAGGTGGCCATCAATGAAATAATCACTAAAGTTGCAAGCATGGGATTCTCCAAAGATCAAGTCCACACAATTATAAGGAAGCTGATGGAGAATCGGCAGTCAGTTGATTTCAACATTGTGCTTGATGAATTGATGAAGGGTGGTGGGGGTGGCTATCGATGAAGTAATCATTAAAGTTGCAAGCATGGGATTCTCCAAAGAACAATTCAAGGCAGTATAAGGAAGTTGATGGAAGCAGTTGGTTGACCTCAACATTGCAATGGAGGAATCGAGGAATAATGGTTGGAATGCTGGTGAGCTTCAACCCTAGAATGCAAGTTTCAAAGACCAGGAGTTCCTGGAGTTCCTGTGGTGAAGTGCCAGAATGTATTTCTTCCCATCATTTGCAACTTATCAGTTTGTACATAAACAATATAGGTAATATCTCTATCCAATTTCAGTGCATACATGTGGTGCTCCTCCTTTGGATGTGGTGCAAAATTGCAGATATAAGGGCTATACACTTGTCAGTGGTTGTACATACTTTATAATGTGAAGTTTGCAAATGCACATTTGCATCCAGATTCCTTTTATTGCAGGGGTATCTGTGAATGTTAGGTCCATGCATTTTAGTTTGAGAAGATGACCGTTGGTGAAATGTAGTCTGTATGCCAGCTTTGAAATAAAGTATTCATATGCAATTTCACCAATTCTCGATAATATCATAGTACAATAACCAGTACATCAAGTATTGCTTTTAAAAAACATTGCTTGAAATCCTAGTGGTTTTAGCTAGTTTGTGTAGGCCTGAAACAAATCTAATGGGATATAACCTGACTTGGAATTGATATGGTTTTCACCATCTGATGACTTTAATATTTTGAGCTTAGGGTTTCTGTATTGATCACATGAAAATGTTTTTGATTGCCCAAAATAAAGGGCTGGAGGTCTTGAGAGAGTGATAAGTTGTTGGGTAGAGAGTTGGGGAGGGCCTAGAGGGTAGGCACTAAACATGTGTGCAAGCAGTTAAATGCAGTTGAGTCTCCAACACATGTTTGTGCATGCCCACTAGGAAAAAATTCCTCAACTTTTTTGCATGCAGCCAACTTGATGATCATACAGTAAATTTAGCTTGAAATTGAATGTATTTCAACTAAGGACATGTGATGCAATGGTTTAGCACTGATCTGGTTATTGGAAGGAGTGAATGTTCAAATCTACAGAGATTTTTTAATGACAAATTGGAGGTTGAATTCAATGTGGTTACCTGATAAATTATTCATCTTCCAATCTAACCAATTTCTTTTGATGTTAGTTGTGCCAGATAGCTTTAAACTTTTGGGAAGGAAAGTTGGGACCATGGATGAAATTGGAGTTAGTTGGAAAAGTTGGACAATAAATGAATAAGGGGAACTTGAACAATGGATGAAAATGGAATTAGTTGAAAAAGTTGGACAATAAATCAATCAAGGGAAGTTGGACAATGGATGCCCAACTTGGAAGTTGAAAAAATGAAAGTCAAAAACTGCAATCCAAGATAATTGGACAAACAATGGACTTAAGGAAACGAAACAATGAGTGAACTTGTGAATTTGCTGAGGTTAGAGAACAAATGAATTTGGTGGTGTGAAACAATGGATGAACTGATGGAAGTGAAATATTGTATAAAACTGAAGAATTTGGCAAACGAATGAACTTGGGGTAGCAGACAATGGATGGACACAGGAAAGCTGGACAATAGATTGTCGCAAGGATGATGAACAATAGATGAAGTCAAAAAGCTGGGAAAGATGGAACTTGTATTCAAGTTTTGAACTTTCATGGATTTATATATTGTCTGATTTTTTCAACTTTTTCACCTAAATCCCATTTTCATCCATTGTGCAATTTTCCAAAAATTTCAAAGCATTTTATGCAAGTTGACATCTGAGAAAGTTGATCACTGAAAGCTTGAAAAAATGAATAAGCAATGAAATTATTTCCAATCTTGTTCCTTTTCCCCAAGGATGAATCCTAAATCACTTGACCCCATCTCCTTCATTGAAAGAAATTCAATTTTACATAGCATGCAAATGAGTTAATTTTAACATAAGTCACATTAAAAAAACTTGGGCTCCCCACTGTTTCGCACTACCAATTACAATCAACCATTTTTTTGCCCTTTATTTTCTCATGTGGTTTTCAATAATTCATCATCATTTATCAATGTCCAATTTAATTTGAATTAATATAAATATCATGGACATGAAGAGGAACACATTAATTTGTCTTTTCATATCCATGTAGGAGGGGAGAGCGAAAAGGAGTGAGAGAATTATAAAGATAAGAGGTTATGATTAGGGAAAAGGTACGGTAGTTAGGATTTGAATTGAGGTAGTTGTTTTTTGAATGTCTATGGAAAATTATATAAAAATTTATGCAAAATCTATTCCAAGGACAATTGTACAAAAGATTATGCAAAATCACCCATATATGCCAAATCCTCAAAATTTCTCATCACTGAAATTTAGGGAAATTTTTCATGTTAGCAACCTTATCCTCTACCAGCACTGACTCTGTCTCCAGTTTAAATTTGTTGCACCTCGTTAGTACTTGTCAACCTAAAGGGCCACAGTGAATGTTGTTTACTACAAAAGGAGTTCTGTGACAATAAGGACCAGGCAACCAAGAGGGTGCTGTGAGACCAATTTGAATTTGCAGTACCTGTTTCTCAACCAAGAGTTTCTGCTGTTCACTGCAACAAGCATTGTGACAACATGCACTAGGTAACCAGCAAGAGTGCACCGGTTCCCAACACAAGTTCTGTGACAATATGGAGCAAACAGCAAAGAGGGTGCTGGTTGCAGGGATTAATCAAGGTGCAAGAGCACCAAGACTATTTCCCACAACCAGCAACCTCTTGCCAATTACCAGACATAACCAGCTACCCTTACATTCATAACCTGCTCAATGGAAGTAGATCACTTTTCCTCAGTACACAGCCTGAAATACTTCAATATGTGATATAACTGCAGCATGGAGGTCCAATCAGGAAAAGACTCGTGTGCATGTCAGCAGCTAGAGCTGGTTATAGTGTGTGGTATAAGAACAATCTAGACATTACAATATAGGGATATATGAGTATATTACAGATTCCTGTTGACAAATAACCCATCTCACTAGTAGGTGCATTCAGCATATTTCCTATGCAGAGAGCAGACTGACTTACCAGAAGATAATTTATTTCCTTGTGAAATGGCAAATTGTACTATGGCACAGATGTTGCGAAGTTGCAAATTGGTTAGTAGTCTTTGAACAGATTTCATCACCACAGTCCACAAATCTTACATAATAGGGAACTGTTTTACTAGATGGGTATTTGCTTTGATTAAATGGCATTATATCTTGTATAGCTACAAGGTGCCACAATAATACATGAACTTTCAAAACAGCTATTTAAAGCCAGGACACATCCAAGCTGCTCAATGAGCAGCAACCCAGAAACTATCATGTAGTAGTAAACAACTTACTCACACTAAACATTTCTACATAAGCTTTTGCTTTTGCCCAATTCCATTGATGTTGGCCATATATTTCCAATGACACCGCAACTATAGCAAGAATCAAACTAGAAAGCTTGGTAGCAGAAGTACCTTGCCTCCTCAAGTACTGAACATATCACTCCAAACCTGATCTGGGACTAGCAAAACATTTGAGATGCAACTCGATGAAGGTAGGAGAGGTGACCCAATTCTGACAAATGCCCTTCTGGTAAGATAAAAGATCAACCACCCTTATTCACAGTTTTTGCATCAGAAAAGTCTCTTTAAATGTGTATACACAGAGAAAACTTAGAAGCCTTTCCCTAGAATAAACACACCAGGCACATATTCCACCTGTACATCATGTTTCCCTGATGGATTGCTGTTGGATCGGCATAGAAGATGTACTGAGTGCCCTTCGCTTTTCTTGTTCCCTCTGAATCAAAGCTTCAGCCTCTCTCAGCGACTTTTGTTGTTTCTGCTCTTCTTGTTGTGCTGCCAGCTTGATTGCTGATGCAAATGTGAAGATAGATTTTGCAGCCTTCAGCCTGTTCTCCACAACCACAGTGATGCATGGGAGTCAAACTCATCATTCCAAATTCACAGTCAGTCAGTCTCAGTTAGTCTCAGAGTTATCAATTATTAACCTCTATGCATATGAAAAATTGAAGTGAAAGGGAGGTTGTAAATTGTCAACAGATTCACTCATGTCAATGTCCAATTTCTTTTAGTTGCAAAAAGATCTGCAGAATGCATAGGATGCAAGTCTATGGTTTCCAGGAACAATATACCCAACAAAATTGTTGATGCAGTACAGCTTATAAGCAGAAATGCATCTTGGAAACATAAAGTCCCAAACTTTTGGCAGGAATAAGGGTGAGTAAACAAATTGTGACTTACTGTGTATCACTATATTGGCCTGATGTCTCATAGCCTATTTTCACTACTCGTCCCACAAGTTCTCTGCACATTCTTTCAAATTCTTGCCAATTTCCTCCATACTCCTGCAAAGTTACCCACAAATTAACTTCAAGAATTATTGGGGTCGGTATCATGCATAATTCAGCATCCCACAATGAGGCAAGTCCAGGAGGCAGAGACAATGAAAGCCAGACCTCTGAACAGATGAGTATTGCATAGTAAAGGTCATGCACCAAAGAATCACGGTCATAGTGATCCTTTCCCATCTTTGACATGTTCATGTATTCTTGCAGACCCTGTAGAATGGAGCCCTTTTGAAACTCTCCATACTTCAGTGATTCCTCACTCATTGCACCTCCCAACACTATAACTGCATCCAGAGGAACACTACTCTTCTCTGCATCTGTCTGTGCACATTCAGTACATAGAGCTTAGAATCCCAATACTGCTGCTTAAGCGACCCTGCGCAGAGAACTTGAAAAGACAATCAGGCATCTTCACACTCAGAAACTAGTCATAAACTGAAGGCTATTGTCTTTCCAGTCTACCATTTTGCAAAGACTTGCCTCATAGAAGTGACAACTTGGGAGATAAATCAATCTCTACCCTTACAATAACCTCATGCAAATGATCTCCACAACGTACCAGTCTTTTTGCAGCTTGTTGGGAGACAGCAGTGATTTCACTGTTGTAGCCTGCCAGTGACAGATAGTCCAGTCTTTGCATTGCTGCCATCCCACCACACTCACAAATGTAAGTGCCTCAACAACTTGCAATCCACAGCATGGAATATTACCCACACAAGATGCAGCCATATGAACAAATGACAATGAATATTCATACGAATTTTACGAGTCCTAAGTTCTGTACAGTGCTGCTACTGCCACCCAGTTCTCAATTACCCCCAAGATCTACACCACTCAATTCTCAAACTGCTCTTAAACCCTTTGAGTGAATCAACATGCCCAGTTCCACATGTCTACTTCTTGAGCATCAAACCCTATGAGTTCAAACACTGCTACATGCATGATATGTACTCATAAAGGTCAACAACAGCCCTCTAATCAATCAATAACCTATGCTTTTCTGCATCCTTGCAAATGCTGAATTGGAGCAACATGAGCCATGCTACCATGAACGTCACAAATCCTCTTTGTCATCATCTGTGAGAACATGTCAGTTTGAAAAGAGATTCATAGAGTAAAGAAAACCAAGGATAGGCAAGCTGTGATGATGAGATGCTGACTGACTATCTATTGTTCCTGTAACAAACAAGGATCCCTGTGGATAATCTGTTCGGTGCCAGTTCATATCAACCCTGTGCAATCTGCAGCTGGTTCTTCTTAACATTATGTGGAACATCCATGAGTGCACTTGACTCGAGAGAACCAAGGGTGATTTTAGAGAGCTCTGCATGAACCACAATAACTTGTTCAGACAACAAATATCTCCAGAGCCTCAGACTAGATCTCTATTGCAAGTTGGAAATCCTCACCTGCGAAGAGAAGCTCTCGGGGATGCACGCCCTTGTTCTTCAATCCTGAGACCACATCGGCCTCATGCTTGGTGGCGTAGCTCTTCTTCATCTTGCTGAGTCCACTGGAGAGCACCGCCATCCCACTCTTGGAGGCCGTCATCATTTTACCAAACCCCTTCCACGCCATCGCTCCCGTGTCCGTCGCCATCCCCCCCCCCACACCAACACAAACACCAACCTCTCTCTCTCTCTCTCTCTCTCTCTCTCTCTCTCTCGATCGATCGATCGATCGATCGATCGAGATTGCGATCAAGAACTCTAGAAACAACAGAACTCCAACCCCTTGAACCTCAAAAGCTTCAAATCCAACAGGTCGAGCACACTCTCGACAGCCTCATACACACGGAAGACAACCGTTGCTGGTTCTATCACAATGGCCGAGCAAATTGCAAGCATGTAGAAGATGTTTGAGTTATACTTACAACAGTTTGTTTCTAGCTTTGATCACGTTCTCTCTGTTCGAGAAGTGTCGCAGCGGAATGAGCGCACGCGGCGGGGAATGATCCGGTGACCGTGGCGTCCTGGGGCCACATCGCTACTCGCCGTCCACGACGACGCGAGATATCGCGCCTCTCCGTCCCCACAGGAGTGGCGGTTCTACAGTCGTTGAGACGGAAAACGTTCAGAAGTTTGCAGAGACGGTACCTACTCTCTGCGAGTCGACAAATAGAACTCGATATTGCAAAAGGCCGAATCTGAAATTAGTAGCGAGAATGCCATATGCCTTCTTCAACTTGGAATCTCTTGTGGCTGTTCTTGCTGGTTTCAGAGTAGTCTCAAATTTCTAGCAAGAATGTTATATCCCTTCCTCGACTTGGAATCTCTTGTGGCTGTTCTGTTGGCTGTTCTGTTCTTGCTGGTTTCACAGTCTCAAATTGCTAGCAGGCAAGAATGCAATATATCCCTTCTTTAACTTGGAATCTCTTGTGGCGTTCTGTTTTGAGAGTTCTGCATGTAGGTCAACAGTTTTTGGTCACGTCAAAAGCAATCCAAATGGCAGCTTCATGCCATTCATGCCATTCCTGTATTCCTCCCAAATGTCAACAACTTTTGTGTAAGAATGGTGGTAATCTTCTTCATGTTCTGGTGGTCCTTCCTTACAAATCCACTTAAGTCTTGTTTTCTGTCACAAGGTTTAGTTGCCATCTTCCAGCTACTATGGCTCAAAATCTCTGTTGAGCGTGCATTTTGTTTTAAATTGTTGAATCTGGCACCCCAGACCTCAATGTCATGGAATGGTCTCACCTTTGCCCAATATGTTGGGTGCATCACCAAGCTAGCCCAAAAGGGCTCGCGCAGCACCTCACCCAACATAATGGTTGTTGTCCATCCCATAGTAAATCAATATGAGTGGCACTCATAAAGTACTATGGAATGCCAGAGCCCTTGCCCATTATGGACCAGGTCATCAGCTCAAGGTTGTTGGTTACCAGAAAATACCTTTCGTGCAGGAGCACTTGCACCAAAGAAAATATCTTTAGTGCAGGAGTGCTTGCACCAAAGGCATTTTCAGTGATCGATGGCCTCTCCATCCCATGCTGAAGGTATGTCTGGTGACCAACAACCCCAAGCTGGTTGCTTGACATAAATTATCATGATTCAGTGTTTGAGAGTGATGGCATAACCCTCATGTCAATAGATGAAAAGTCGTGTTACCCTCTTCTCAATGGACAAAAACTCATATCCGACATTATGTCCAGATGATTGCATGCACAGGAAAGGGAGGGCAAGAGGTTATGTTTGGTGAATGCTGCTCAATGAGGACGAATCAGAAGCTTGAGAACCTTTGGACCATTGGTTATGTTGGGTAAGGCACCAGGCAAATGCGTTCAGGTGAGCTTGGCAACACACCCAACATAAAGGGGCCAAGGGCAACAATTCTTTGAAAAATGAATGTTCAACAGAGATTTTGGTCACTAATACAAGTGTAATGATTGTCACTGGAAGATTATTTCATATAATATGGTCAAGAAAATGACACAATCTGGTGCCCCAGACCTTAATGTGTGAGAGCAGTGCCTTCATCTAGTGGTGACAAGCTTCCATAACTCCCCAGTGATGGCATCAGCTCCTGACAGTATAGATGAGCGTATAATAATCAGCACAAAATTTTGTGCAAACCCATTATTATACAAACAATCTGCATCCAGACTCTCTTGCACTTCTGGAAACAACGGGCAAGATGACTAAGTCGTGATGTTAGCTAGCAGCACTCAATGGACCTTCAACTTAGCAGGGACCAGCTTACATGACTCCCCCATAATTTGTGTTAGTTCCCAATAGGAAATTGGAAGTTACCAAAACTATCAGCAATAAGGAGTTACATAAAAAGACGCATTGCTTGCCATAAAGGCTCTTTGCTGGCAAGTGGTGTCACAAGCTTGAGCAATTGCCACCTCCACTACCATGAATTTGACCCAGCTTTGGAACCCGCCAAGTTTGCATCATAAGTGTACTGATGAAATGCCCTGCAAAACCACCTTGTGTGAGGAACTTCGAGAAGAAATTTGAGAATTTGACAAACAGCCAGACTGTGGTCATTTTTCCTTGTGAAAGTCAAATTCAACAAATAAGACTCCCAACCAAAACACACTTTGCTACAAATGTGATACCACATCCATGCATCACACCATAGCAACACACAGTCCAAGAAAAGGGCTACAAAATACACTTGAAAAAGTCACCCACAGCATCACTGCTGACACTGCTGATCACTGCTGATCATTCAGAGTTCAGCTCCAAATACTTGTAGTACCCAATCTTGCAAGTGCAATTAATGTGTTGGACAATTTGATCTGCCTGCTGAGAGCTTTTAGTGTTGCCCGTTTGTAGACAATGATTTCAAGCGAAGGACATGGAAACAAATTCTACATTCTTTTTTCTGAAGGAAGATGCAACACTGTTATCTGAACTAGAAGATGTGTTTAGAGAAGACATATTTTTGTGACAAGGTCTTCACAATGTTCATGGTGACTGTGGTTTAGAGACAATCTTGAAAGAGAGGACGTAAGACAAAATGCATCTATCTACCTTGCAAAATAGATGATGTTCCAATCCAAATCAGGCACTTGAGAGAGGCCTTAATCTTAGGAGATCTGCCAGAAAAAGCATGAGCAACTCTTAGTATGTTTCATGATAAAAGGTTGTATACTAGCACACTATCATAGGGCACCTTGATGAGAACACATGTGCCATTCTAGCTTGTGGTTTGGCCCCAAAAGAATTTTCAACGCATCAAAAGGTTATTTGGGCACCAAAGCATGTGACATTGTCTTTGCCACCAAAAATGCAAAGGCTCATCATATGCATAGCTCATCATATAATTACATCCTCCACTTGTCCCAAAGATCCTTGTTCTTTCACAACACTTCTATGAAGGGAACACATTTCCTTCATTGTGGATGTACAAAGGAAATTGATGCAAAGTTCTCAAAACCATTTACTGAAAATCCATTCTGGATGTCTTATAGTGTACCTAAATTGCACAAATTCATAAATTGATTAAAGAGAGTAGGTTTACACCACATATATAAACTCTAACATTGCAAATTTGGCAGATCAAAGCTCCTACAAGCCTAAGCATAACATTTCTAACTCCCAAGAAATTTTTAAATTGACCGAATTCTAAGGATGTTATTGTGTAATGAATCTTTTCCTTAGACTAATGATAGTCATTGAGGCATTCTACATTTGCAAGGCTTGTAATACTGCAAGTCCTTAAATGTCAAGTTTAAAGAACTCAAAAATGTTCATCTTATTGATAAAACTTAACATGGAAAACAAGACTAACAAAAACATAATATGACTTTTTGGAACATGTGAGAAATATGAAAATACATTTTTTTTAAATGACAAAGTAAAAAATATATATTTTCATTTAAAAGTTGTTTTCTATCCAAATCCATATATTTAGTTTTTATATTTTAATATTTTAAAAAAAATTGGGTACAATGTATAAATTTAGCACCTAGTACTCATCATCATCACCTCTCCAACTATAGAATTGGTCTTACATGTATGATAAAAATGAATTATTTTAGTCACAAATAACTAAATCAAATATTAAGTCTGATGTCCTTACACTTTTAGTCTACTTTATATTATGTATAAATGAAGAATAATACTCTTACCTTCTTGATTTTATTTTTTAGACTTTAACTATATTTAATAATTTCTTTAATTGTATTTTTGCATGGCTGAAATTACATTTGCTGATTCTTCAATAAACATTGTCAAAATACATGATTGAAGTCTCATCAGTGAGAACTCTAGTAAGCATCGTCTACAACAAAGTTCTTTTGGGATTGTCGTATGAGATCTCCATGATCATCATCATCCTCATCTGAGATCTCTAGTGACCACTATCATGTTTAGTTGATCATAGGTTTATTAATCAGTATTTAAGTTGTTCTTGGACCTCAATTCAAACAATCTTTTGTAACACTTCTTTGCAGTTATTTTAAAATAATATAATTACTTTCATGATATTAGAGCTAGGTTTTTGAATAGAGTGTCGGGTGCTAGAAAGGACAATTTAATATCAAACTACATACATTGATATCTAGAGTGTTTGATTTTTCCTTTGATTTTGCTAGAGTCTATAAGTTTATTATGCACACTAATGTTAGACAATTGACATTATTTTGATAAGATGGTAGGAAAATTTTCTTTTTCCTTGGCTCACTCCAACAAGCTAGAAGGCTTAGCAAATTATGTTGTTTGGAAGGTCGAGATGAAAATGATTTTTAAAATATAGAAGTTTTGGGATGTGATTATTGCAAGTGGAATAACTGCAACTACTATTGCAACAATTAGAATAACTACAACAATTAAGGCAATTGAAACAATTGTAACGACATCATCTTCATTTTCTTCCATGGTAGCACAATGACCTCCAACCAAAGCAAATTTGTGCACTCCAAGACCAAAAAGACAAGGCAATGGCCATACTTTAATTTTTTGTCAGAGACAAGATCATGTCATTCATAGTTAACCAAGATGACCCCACCATCTAGTGGAGTGTACTTCAAAAAATTTACGAAAGTAAGAACATAGTTAAAACATTGTTCTTGATGAACAAGTTGCACACTTTTAAGATGGAAAAAAAGAAGACGATTGCTAATTTGTGCGTAATGTCAAAAATATCACAATGCCCTTACGAATTGTAAGAGAACCAATCAATGACAACCATCATTCATCTAATGTTTAATGCATTACTAACAAGTTTTGAAAGTTTTGTATAAATGACAATTGGACAAGATCAACTTCCAACTCTTGACGAACTCATCAACAAGCTTCTATGTGAAGAACACCAATGTGAGTTCAAGTTGAGCAAATGCAAAAAAGATGAAGCCCTTATGCTTTGAAGTGGTCGTTTCAACAACTTTGGGAAAGATCACAATGGACCAAGCAACACATTCAAAAAAAATCAAGGAGGCCAACATCAAGAGCAAAATTGAAAGCGTGGAACATATTGTCACAATAGTGGATAGTCCATATATTGGGCAAAGGGGTGTCCTCATTCAAAAGGCTAGGTAGCCAAGATACTACATGAACAAACTTTCAATGTGGTGGAAGTAGAACCAACTCCAAACAAAGGAGAGGCAAGTACTTAACAAAATGAAAATGCAAATGCATTTGATGTGGCATTGTTGATGCCAATGGATGATTACACCACTACTACAAAAGTATGGTTTTTTTGTTATTAATATCATGTCTAAAATGTCAGTCAAGATTTAGTATAGATGACTAGTTTGAAATGACTAACTATGTACATTATGATTAACATGAAAAATAGCAATGTCCATTATGACTTTTAAAACTAGCATTATAGTCATATCAAGCAGTTCATGTTTCACACATGGCAGAGTTGGTGCCCACATGGAGTTGCTTATGTTGACTGATATGTCTAACATGACTAAAAGTAATCATCATAGTATGACACATGTAACTATCATGATAATTTTTATATGATGTGATAATTTCGAAATTGAAAATAGTATTCAATCATTATTATTTGACTCAATCATGAAAAAAATGATAACAACATGTTACAATTCACATGTTTTCAATTTTTATTCATAATTGTTTCATTAAATTATGAGTTTTAATAGGTAACATCAACTATAAAATAACAAATTACAATGATAAAATGGAGTAGTATAAATTATTTTTTAAAAAATTTACATATTAATATTTTAAAATATGGATCATAACATTTATAACTAAATAACCATGTACATCTTAATGTTGAACCATTCAAATACCATGATTTAATTGGTATTTATGATGAACCAAATGAACACATACTTGTAGTTCCAAATTCAATTAATTAGCTCCAATATTAAATTAACTCCAACACCACCTAACCCTAAAGGCCTATATTTTTTTCTAGTTGAACATACTACTATAGAAAATTGTACATTGTGTCCACATTATGGACATTTGAAATAACATAAAAGGTTCAAATGAGGCCCATGATTTGTAAAATAACATTGTTACATGGTTTTAAACTTTGTCCCCTTTAATTAAAACTAAAACCACCATAGTTTTAAGGCTAGGTTAACCATCGCTTTCAAAGCTACTTGACCCAACAAACTCATCATCTACAGTATGTGGATCACTATCATGACTATTAGGATCCTCTCCCATAGATCCAATAATTACCATCTACAAGCATGAGCGGAACCCCTCCAACAACAGTGGTTACTACGGTTTTTTTGGAATTGAGATTGGAGCTTGTAAACCAACATACCTATCATCAATGTCAATTATAAGCATATCCAAGTCAATAGGCTAGATTCTAGACACCCCTTGTCACTCATCTCCCATGGGGGTATTTGCATTAAACTATTTTCTACCCCCTTTCCTTTGGATTAGTAAAAAAAAAAACTTGTGCTACATGAATTGGGAAGGCAAAAGATTGATCAGAGATCGAAATCAAGGAATTGAAATTCTCAAGTGTGAAGCCATACTCATCTCTTTTGATTGTTGTGCGACTTCCAGTATAATTTGTTTTCACCCAATTACAGAAAAACACAATAGTTTACTTAAAATATTTTTTCAACCCAACCTACATATTCTAATTTTGCAAGGATAGGTCTTTGATCATTTGGACCCGAAACACCTTCTTGTTCAAATGAAATAGCGATGCCATTATCACTTGTGGTTAAGTGTTCTTCCCCACTTGAAACATGCAAATGGTTTCTAAAAACATACATTGCACAATAGGATGTAGTTTCCAAAGTTGGTTGCATGGACATATGCACAACATTTATGTCAATTGTCTCACCATTTTCACTAGATGAAGATATGGTAGCCCTCACACATATTGGAAAAGGGTCAACCTATGTTAGGTTGTTAGGGAAGACAATAATGCCTTTATGTCAAAATCAGCCAACAACTCATAGAAACCCTCGTCTCTCTTAATTTCATATCCTAGTTTCAACAATGTGTTTCCTACATCACAATTGGTAAAGGTTACTTCAAGCATATCAACCAAGGTATCAAAACATAACTATTGCAACTCAAGAGTTTAAATTGACTTATAAACACCATGGAGCCATAGCTCAACATTTTGAAGGACAAAAAAGTGGGCCATCTATCGGAAATATGCACTCATTTTTCATGGGCACCCATTTCCTTCAACCACTTCAACCATACCCAAATTTTCCTTTTCATCCCACATTTTTCATTTTGTGGTTGTAAAGTCTTGTAATTATTTTGTGTAAAACCTTAATGCCTCTTCTATTGCATAACCTTATGCCATGCTCCCTTCAAGCCTTGCTTTGTTTCTCACATAACCTTTTAATGTCTTCATGTAACGTTCCACAAGATACATCCAACATGTATGTATTGGACCACAAATTTCTAGTTCTTCATGGTATCAAAAAAAGGGGGGGAATTCTTTTTCCAATAGCAGCAGTGTGACTACCACATCACTTTTGAAATCAAACATTTTTTTTGGGTCCACAATTTTGGCACATAGTTTTTCGAACATATGATTAAGGTAGTTGATAACCATTATACATCCCTTTGCCATTAAGTGTTTAATGCATAATGGTAGAATGTCTTGCATCATAACATGAAAGTCATGTGACTTCATTCCCTTGAGATCCCCATCCTTCTGGACTCGCTTCTTAAAAAAAAACACATAATGAGTTGGAATTTTCAAGTTTAGAATGATTTACACAAACCTTTATTTTTCTTCATCTATAAGAACATATGAAGTTGTTAGTTTAATGAAGCCAACCCCATTAGCTTGTCGCCATATTGTTCCATATCTTTTGGATTGCTAGAGTATCCTTGGTGCCAAAGATAGTTTTTATAACATTCTCACATAGGTTATTTTCACAATGCATGACATCCAAGGTGTTGCAAATGAGCAATTCATGGACACAATCATGAAGAACACATTATTCAGCTTGGTGTATATTTGATGTTTTAAAATAATTAGACATAGTGCAGATCATCACGCTAGCTTGGAACCCAAATTAGAATGTGACATAATGTGTAAAAATTCAATATTTTGGTTTGCACGACTTACCTTCCAATATGGGAGTTTAAACATAATGTTATGCCACTTAATGCCACGTCTGTGGACTAGGTCATATTTTGCACCAGCTTTGTTTCTGGCACTTTGTAGCCATGTTTTTTGCTCCTTGCCCCAACGTATGGTTTCTGATGCAGTTACTCACTGTGGAGCAACCTTATTTTCTATTTCCCCATTGAAAGCATTTTGAGCTCACCTAAAAGGATGGCTTCTAGGCAAATAGCGATTTCCATAGTATATAATATTTTTGAGTTTTTTGAAAGATCAAGATTCTATAGCTAGGCCACAAGGTGGGCATCCCACCAAACCTTTGGTCACACATCCCACAAATAGCCCATAGATTGGGAAGTCATTTATGTTCCAAATGCACGTAGCCCTTAAATTGAATGTTTCCCCTTGAAATGAATCCAAAACCTAAACACCTTTCCTTATTATTTGTAATTCTTTAATAAGAGGTTCCAAATACACATCAACATTTTCGAATGTTACAAATTCCTTGCCAAGAATTATTAAAGCAAGCATCATGAAGGAACATTTAGTGACCAATTAAGGGGGCAAATTATAATTCATCAAAAATGACCGGCCATGTAGAATGGCATGAACTCAAGTCCCAAATGGGTTTATAACATCTAATGCCAATCCTAACCTAATGTTTCATGGCTCATTATAAACAAAGTCTGGCCATTTGTCATTAATGTGTTTCTAGCTCATGGAATCCAAAATATTTTGGATAAGACCATCTAAGCTTGTTCCATTTATATGCCAAACCAATAGCTCAACCAAGGTTTTGCACCTATACATGCATATGAACCTAGGAATAAGAGGAAAATGTCAAAGCAACTCTTATGGAACAGCTTGTGACCCGTCCACAAATTTGTTACTACTACATTTTGGACACACCTATGATTGCTTTAAGTTATCCTTAAAAAGGACACAACCATTGGGGCATGCATGAATTGAGCCATAACTAAAACCAAATGTCTTAATTGATTTAAGGGCCTCATATGTGGTTGTTGGCATCTTGTTCCCCCTAGGTAGTAGCTCCTTTCACAATAAAAAAAACACTTCATCCATAAACACATTGTTAACCCCATGCACTATTTTCAAATTCAACAATAACAACATGGTTGCCAACATGCTAGTTGAAAAACCCTCATACAATCGAGTTGAATCTTTTGTGATCATGGTTTCCATTACAACTTCATGCCGTCCCAGTGAATCCAAGAAATCACCATCTATTGTTATATTTTCCAAGTGTGGACCTTCATTTGGAATTTGATCTTCACTCCCCTGCTACAACTTTTCAAAAAAAGCAAATGCCTTTGCAACCATTCTATGAATGTGAATTTTTAGGTCCAATGTAGGTGCATTAACTTGATTAAATGTTGTTCGGGCTTTTGTACTCTCCCCTTATTTTCCAATGGTGTTTGCCCATATTCCAACCAAATTAACATATGTCAAATTTAGACCAACATTAATAACTCTCTAATTGGGACTAGAATTAACACATGTCAAATTTGGACCAACCTTGATAAATCTCTAATTGGGACCATAATTGTTTGTAAGTTTATATTTAACCTTTAGGGATAATTGTAAAACCACGTACAACAAGGTGGTTATGGAAGGAAAAAAAAATACAAAGTTCAAAGATGTTATGGAAAATTTGTTTCTTGAAACTTTATACCATTGTTAGCCACCAAAAATAGGGATCCCGTCCATGTTGTCACAAATGTCTTTTAATTGTGCTACGAATTTTTGTTCTTGCACCATGGCAACACATACACGAGCATTCATAGCTTGTTAAGCCTTATTTATTTGCTTCAAGATCTTTTGCTTCAAATAGCTTCTGGACATCTATGTTTGGATACCCTTGCATTTGGCCAATTGGCATTGCCCTTCCCTTGCATAGTTCAAAAGAATACATTGTTTTAATGAAGGTTGCTTAATTATGAATCCAACAATTAGTAAGGCAAGGAAATTAGTTATCCAAGACCTATAATAATTGACAAATTATCAATGTAATAATATGGTAATATAGTAGTAAAATATATCTCACATTACTAATTTAACAACTATATTGCAAGGCAAAATCCAAATGTTGTACACTAATTGATAATGTACTCAAACGATGTTATTACAATAATTAACATAATAGATAAGACAATAATCCAAATGTTGTACACTAATTGATAATGTATTCAAATAATGTTATTATAATAATTAACATAATAGATAATTCTTCTTGAAATAATTAATAAAAAATTTAGATTAAAGATTAAGATAATCAATATTTAATTAGTAGAGTATTTAGATTATATATTTATTTATAAAATTACAATATCTGTAATTCTAATAGGTTCAAGTTGTGTGCAACTTTATCATAGTAGTTAAGTTAGTCACTAACTTAATTCCTAGGCTTGCAAAAGAGCTCCACATGCTTAACTTGTGAAAAGTTTATGAAATTTCTCCACTAAGTAACATATGTACACTAGAAAATGAATGCATTTGTTATAAAGTTGATAGTAGTTTAGTTTTGAAGCACTCGGAATGTTCAGAATAATGGTGATTCCAAGTTTGTTACATTTTGAACTATAGAAGGGAGAGAAAGAAAGTAATGGAAGAATATGCATGTTATTGTGAAACATGTGGAAGATGCAAGCCTGCTACGTTAAGGTAGAAAAACTAAATTTTAGTTAAACGTGAAGGTGGAGGATGGGAGTGTTGGTATTTGGGATAAAGGTTCTTGCTTACTTTGTGCCACAACATTTGCAATCCACTTAGATATAGAAGTGATAGAGGGTTTGAAACCTTCATAAGTTGAAAAGGCGATGGAGGATGCACAAGTTACTACTACACCATTTAAAGAAGACTACGACAACATTCACAAGTGCACCATTGTAAAAAATGATGCAAAACTTCACAACATTTTTGGACAAGACTAGAAGTAAATTTCTTCCATTCTAATTAATTTAGGTTAGAGCATCTATTGGTTATAGATTTTTTGGTTTAGGTCGTCAATTTGTTAGTTTAAGTTTAAGTTGCATTCTTGAAAAAATTAAATAAGTTGTGTTTTTGAACTAATACGTTGAAGGCCATTTGATCTTTTGCATCCAATCCTTTCAAATTAAAAAGTCCATCACGTTCAAAGGCTCCCACTTTCACTATGGTTATTGCAAATTCACTTCTTGAAAAATTGCACACCTCTTACAACTCTTTGCAACCTCTTCACCTCCATATATTCTCTCCATCTTCATGTTCTGCACAAATTTCATAAGTCATTGTGAAAAATCTTTGCACACCTTTCGACTTAAAGACATGCAATTCACAAAATTCATTTAGGGGCCAAACTATTATGTAGTTGTATCCTAACACATTAAAATGGGGTTCAATGGAAGGTAATGAATCATAGGTAAACAACCTATGGCGTTGTGTGTCCATTTAGTTAATATCAAAAAATGTTGAGAAAATAAATGTTCTACAAGATGATGTGATGAAGTGTTGTGTTGTGTTGTAGTTGGAAGTTTACCTTTCTCGACAATTTGACCCCC
>Ga0116227_10002705_pt1 | contig 40028 bp, 43 predicted proteins | sample S1TSphgellanicum_FD_89693 | JGI IMG/M metagenome (GOLD analysis project Ga0116227, IMG submission 89693) | Host-associated microbial communities from peat moss isolated from Minnesota, USA - S1T2_Fb - Sphagnum magellanicum MG | ecosystem: Host-associated > Plants > Peat moss > Unclassified...
CCAACCCGCCCCTCTACCCCTCAAAGGGTTGTGAGCTAGGGAGCGTGCTCCGACTCCTCCTTATTCCGCTGCTTTCTACTTGGGCTCACATTTGAGTCCCTTGAGGAGTTGGGAGTGCGTCATTAATGATCCTTGTGCATGGTTGATGCCTTTCTCTTTCAAGAATGCCCATAAGCCATTCACATTCTATGATAAAATTTTCATGGTATTGTTTGAGGTTGTTGGGGGTGATGGCCTCATTAATGTAGGATTATAAGCCACCCAATGACGTTGTGGTTTTCATGGACCAAAATTGATCAAGGATAATTTTTTCCATTTTTCTTAGTAAAAGAAAATTGAAAAAAAACAAGTCCCATTTGCAACTATATTATAGTTGGAAAGGACATTTACTACTAAACATTACCTAATTACATTAAACAAGTTGCATTACACATTTAATTGCAAATGTGGATGAAGTCAATGGTCAAGGAATACTTCACCATCCGTATGTCTTCCATATAATGTTGTATGACATTTATGAATTATCATTAAAACAAACATTTAATTTAGTTAATCATCTAGATGTTAGGTTTAAGGTTTGTAATCCTATAATGTTTCACAAATAGGCTAAGTGAACTTTGGGGTTTAAGCATTAGTTGATTACCTAAAGTAAAAATGTTGGTTAGGGCCCAAATTTGGCAATCACAAATGCCACTTTAAAATCCTCAAGCATAAAACCAATACATTAAAATGAATTATCATTTACACACAAAATTTGTTACAATTTTTAAAAACTAAAGTTTGACATGGAAAAGGTGTCAAGATTTCACATAAAATTCCAAGATGTCTCCATGGTACAAGAGAAACAAAAACCCATGTTGTGTATCAAGATTTATGTTTTCTTGCACACAACAAATGCATAGTTTGAAATCATAAACTTTTAAAATAGATGTCACCACCTAAACATGATGCATTTAGATATTCAACCGGCCATGGCCTTTTGTAAGAATTGACCTTCCCACACAACAAATTTATACCCATTGCATCCTTTAATTCTAGTTGTGAAGGATCATCATTCAAGTTTGGTACTTGTAAACTCACTTGGCTTTTGACTTCCATAATCCTAATTAATTGCACTTGATAGCAATCCTTGTCAATGGCCATCCCATGATGCATACACCTAGATCCCTCAATCCTTGATATTAGACCTATTGCAACAACCTCTTCATTAATGGGATTCATCAAGCTCATTAACTCCCTTGTCTTGAACTACATTAGCAAGGCACATTAGCATAATGTTTTCACAGTTTTCAATACAAGTGATACACTCAACACACACTTGAATCAAAGTTATTAGAAATCCTAATTCCATAAATTGCACTACCCACACATTGACCACAAAATGGCAAGGTTTTTTGTTGCTCACACCCATCCCAACTACCCTTTTTTGTTTAACAACATATCACTAGATTTCACCTTGGACCATTAAAAAGAGACATTGCACATCATTATGTGTTCAACAATGTGGCATGCCTAATGCCATGGGTTTAGTATTTGTCGGCTTAACAATTGTCCATTATTTGATATTGTTTTGGCAAGCTATGGATGTTGGTCATATACTTCATTTGTATAAGCCACTTATGCAAGTAAACTAGTATTTAACTTGGTAAAGGCCTTGTTTGGATGGATGGGTTTTGACAATAATCATAAAGAGGAATAGACTCGAGTAACAAATGGACGTCATAGTTTGACACAACAAATAAAAGAAGCCTATCAAATATCTTGTAGAATTAGGAAAGGTGCAAAAGTAAGTTGGATTAGGAATGTAATTGGAACCCAACTTGCAGAAGGTAACATACTTGATGATATGGATGTTTACCATTTGTCAATGAAGCCAAAATTTGAAGCTTTCAAGTATACAAAAATGAAGGCATATGGGAACCAATTAGGGTTATCGAAAAAAACCATACTACACAATGGCAGCCTGTGATTGTGGAATGGCTTCAATTTTATAACAAGAACAAGGAACAAATGAAAGGATGACACTTGGGCCCATTCAATATGTGGAGATATTCAAAGATAATAGTATTTGACTTTGGGCCAATATCAATACCAATAATTTTGTTTGAGGGCAAAAACAGACTACAATGTCCACTTTTGCACGTCACAAAGCAAAAATCTAGTGTACTTCTTAATTTGACAATGTCTCCTAACTATAATCAATAAGGAAATTTATAAAAAAGGATTCATATTTACAATATACATTGTTGTAGGAGGCTATTAACAAAAAATAAAAACCAAATCACCATTTTTTGGTCTTTGAGGGACTTTTAAATTTGTGTTTCATCTTATGTCACAATCCGTACACATTTTTAATTGGACTCATAAAATAAATGAAATATTAAATGAAATATGTTATGGTTCTTTACCATAAGTTGTATAACTTAAATGAAGAAAAAATTATTATTGGGACTTATTGGGGACATTATTACAAATGGGAATAAACATTTGAGTACTTTTGAGAGCCCCATAATTCATTATCCCATTTTCAATGTCAAAAAATTGAATTTGATGCAATTTTTTTCATTCAAAGTATCCAATAATTTACTAAGATCATGGGAGGGCAAGAAATAATTCTTGCAAAAAAATGATTTTTTGTTGACATGTTTATTGTGAAAGTTTTGATAACACTTAAAACTATGCAAAAATAGATTCCTATCATGCCACTTTTGGTCCACCTTAGCTTGCTTTCACCTTTGAATGTGAATGCCCATGAAAAACGAAGTTGATAGGTGGGGTGACCCCATCTACAAGTGTGATGAAGATGGGTTTTTACTTGCCAATTTTCGTGCACTCAAGGTGAAAGATGATGAACCACATTATTTCTGGCCCAAATACAAGTTTTTTATTCTAATGAAATTGACCAACCATGTTGGAAAGTTGTGTTTCATAAGGAACCACATTTTAGGTGTGTGGTAGTAGAAACATGTGAAGAGTAACCCATGATCATTGACATTGTGATGGGCATTGAAGCACTTTTAGAAATTCCAAAATTGCCCAAAAAATGGCATTAGTTGGTGTCGTTGAATTATCCTAAATTGAAACCGTTATGGCATTTGACAAATTGCAAAGGCCAAGTGGGGATGAGGACACAACAATGTAGGCATTTTTGCAATTGGATATGAATATATGCTAGCATGTGGAAACAATCATGGTGAGTTGTTTTCCAAAATACTTTTTGGACATTTGCATGTGCATACCAATCATTAAACACAACCCATAACCCATGTTTTCCCACTTTGAACACATTGTAAGGACTTTTATGGGTGAGATCCTCGAATTACAAGTCAAGTCATTTTATATTTGTTGTTAGTTTGTGTTCTTTAAGGTGCAAGAGGCCAAGCCAAGTGATACATTTCTCCAAGTAGTTTATTTATAATTTTTCGTTCGGATTTTTGTTTGTATAGTTGCAAACTTACCTTCAAATGTTTATTGGTTGTTGAATGAAAATACTGCTAATTTTATTAAAATGTGATTGTAGTGTTTATGAACTCCCAATCCTACTTGGTTTTCCAATTCAAGTCAAGTTCAAACTAAAATCTATTCCAAAATTGACCAAACGTCATGAATAAATGACATTGACAAGTGTAGGCATTTGAGTAGCATATCTTCATATAGGTTGGGTAGATAGAATAAAATAGTAGAAAACACAACAAAAGCAAAGGTTTGACCTTTCATCTCTTAATCAAACACATCATATATGATGTTATTGGCTTGCGTTGATATTTAGTCCAAAAAGAAAGTTTGGAAATAGGGTGACATACCATACAAAATTAGGATGTGCCCCTTGAATTCATGGATATTAGCTAAGTTAGGCAAATTATGTGGACAAGGATCTATTGTTCAAAATCTTTTGGGAATTTGATGAATTAGTAAAATATATTGCTACCAAGTTTGTGGGATCTCTATATATGTGTTTGACCCTTCTCTTTTGGGTACATTTTTTCCAGGCTCCAAAGGTATAATTTTTGAGTCAACAATCAATTATAGTTTAACATTATGAATTCACCTCCAAATGCACTCATGCAAATCAAATACATGATAAAACCTTAATGCATCTTATCACACCCTTAATATAACATTAACATTTATTAGTTTACTTTTAATATTACTTTGATAAAACCTCATTATTAACACCTATATTTATATCCTTAACATGCATTTTTAAAAATTATAAAATATATAACCTTAAATATATATCCTTGATACACCTTTATAAATATATTAATAATACATGCATAATATAGTTTGAATATTTTTAAAATATACATTTAAGACAACTTTGATATAGTAATAGACATATACCTCTCAACAAATTCCTAATACACCTAGGCATACCACTAGGGGCTACGTCTATACCCTAGTGGTGCAACTAAGTTTGGTTCAATTTGTGACTAATGGGACTTATAGTGATGATTATGAATGAAAATAATCTTAGAAGATAGGTTGAAGACATTGGTAGTTGCAAATGTAGTTGTAACATAATTGCAAATGCATTGGTTGCATTTTGGGGGATTTTTTCTAGTGTTTCCACCAAAACACTCAAAATTTATTTTAGGAAGCCCTCTTTCCCTTTTTTTTAGATGGAAGATCCCCTACTTCATTTGCATTAACAATGTTTTTTTAGTAAGTCAAGGAAATGATCTTGTTTTCTTTGTTTCTTTTTCTTCCTCTATTTTGGTCCTATATATTTGTCCTCCTATGGTTTAGTCTTATTTCCAAAAAAATTTGGATTTTTTTCACAACACTTTTGGTTATGGCTACATTTGATTGTTTAAATTCATGACTAATTGGATTTTCTTATAGATTTGCAATCAAATTTGAACCATCAAGTTGGAAAATCATGTCAAGAGGTCATGCATACATTGATTGCTAAAGAAATGTGATCTCAACTTTTGAACTTTAAGATAACAATGATAATCACACATTGTGTGAACTCATTGCCATATTGAATGATTTGAATAAAAGAAGTAGGACTAGGCCTATAAACCTCGATGTTAAAAGGTTGAAAATTTTATTTATTACAAAATTGAATGTGTCTTAATACATTCCATTAGTATAGCATAAATTCACTATGTAGAAAATTAACTTCAAGTACTTCTATCGATCATCACAAACTTCATGGGACACAATTTAGTAATAATAGTCATGCAAAATTTGTTTTTCATGGGTTCGTATGGAATAGACATGAATGTCATTCATCTATTTATATTATTTGAACATCAATGTCATGCACATCGTTTAAACATGAATTTCATATGCCTATTTGTATTGTTTAGACATGGATGTTGTATGTTATTCATATTGTTTACGCATGAAAGTCGTGCACATGACTTTTATGTTTAAATAATGCACAACATTTGCATTTAAATATGAACCTACGAAATAACAAATTTCACACAAATTTGGAATGAACCCATGAAGCATGTAACTTTGTGATGATTATGAGTTAATCTTTATGACCCATAATAGATTTCCCCGTCTCCTTGCCAAATAGAACCACAAAATCAAAGGATCAAATATTTGGATGCATAAAGTAATTGACATTGGATTAATTTTTCACAAAATTTGGAACCCAATTACCATAGCTACTTCAACAAGCCCAATGAAGATATTTGTTACATTTTAGTATGACAATGTGATGCAGTTAAAATTAACACATTTTATTTGATCCATTTGTACAATTCACAAGTTGCTCCCAACTTGAAAGTGAAGATAGACTTCATGAATTCATGAAGTTCCATAGTTGAAATAAAGTTGAATTTGTTGACATCTTGTAAAGTTTTCAAATGCACCTCCCAATGCGTTTTTCCACTAGTGTTAACAGTTGTTAGAATTAACACATGCAGACATGAATGAGTACCACATCAATAATGAGCTCATGTTTGAATTATTTGCAACAATATCAATAACTTGCACAAGGTACCATATTTTAAATCAAGAGAACAAGTTTTCATTATAATAATAGCAAAACACATATTTGAACATGTGTGTTTTATTTCTCTTGCCTACACATGCCATCTAAACTTTGAGTTTAAAAGTTAAGTTTGAGCTTGGGAATTGTTAGAGATCAATCAACAAGGAGAAAGTAAGGTTTCAAGGTTTTAAAATCAAAGTTTTTGTTGAAGGTTAATAGATAGGATGAAGGGCAAAGGTTTAGGGATTTTTATTTCAAGTTTAGTCATGCAAAGGGATTAGAAAAGAAAAACAACAAACGTTATCCACTCCTATTTATTATTGGTTGTATAATCATACAAATGTTATTGTTACTTGATCAACCTAGGGAGGCCACTTCCAAATATTACCCCTAACATGCCAAAAAAAAGGGTACTTATATATTATTTTGAAATAAAATTTGAAAATAATTTCAAATAAAATTGGGTGTGAATATTATGAAAAAAAAACATTTTAATTAATATAGGGTTTAAAATAAGAGCTCCATTTATTTTTTATTTGAGATAACTAATAGGGTAAAACGAACGCGGTAGGACACATGTCAAGCAACTAGTGAACATTAAAAAAAATGGGAACTTCAAAAAAAATTGAATTGAAGGAATGCTAAAATGATTTTTGATAACCAATGTCTTGGTGTAATTGGTTGTTAGACAAAAACTTCTCTTCAAAGTTTTGGAAGTGATCCATAACATTCCATAACCCTCCTAAGGTAGATGTAACATTTTTATAATCTTATGTGGGTGGATGAAGATCCATAACCAATTTTTTCCTGCTAACCAATAGATCTTCTAATTAACAAACCTACAACCACTATCTATCATGGCATTGATGAATTATTTCTTTAAGTTTAAAGGGCATTTGAAGTTTAAATATGATGTTACTAATAATAAATGGATAGATATCAAGTTTATTATTATTTTAGTTACCATGACATACAATAAAGCTTGGAATGTTTACACTTTCGCTAGTGCCGATGTTGATGCTCTATATGAATTTGTTTCTAGCAAATAATGACATGTATTTAAATAAACTTAACTTTTATGTTAAAATAAAATATATAATATTCCATGACTATTTTTGAATATACAAAAAACAGCATGCCCAAAAAGTTGTATATTAAATTATTATATAATTGTAGGGTTAAGAAAAATAGTTAATACCCCCTCACAAAATACCCTTTACCTAAAGTGTATAACAAAATGACAAGGGAATGACCTCCTTAAATTTATTGAATGCGATAAGGGAAAAAAATGAAAGTTGATGGGGTTTTTGATTAGCTATTCAATTTGACATTTTTTGCTTAAATGTTACTACTACAAACATTTGGAGCTCAAATCTAACAACTCATATAACTCCCCCCTTGTTAAATGCTCCTAATTACTATCCCAAAGGGAAAGACATCAACTTTCACACCAAAACCAACGTAAATTTGAAGGCAAGAACTACACAATTTTGAACCATCCTAATGACCCCATTAGCTTGAACTTAATTAGGTTATTTTTCTTAGAATATTATCTATTGCACATCTAGTCAAGGCAACCCATTCACTCACTTTTTCGATGACCTTGGTGCTAGTACCATTTAACAATTATAGTTCCAGCCATGGAAATGTTCTTCATACACTTCTTGACACTACAGTTTGATGCTTAACTTTTGACAAATCTAGATCACAAACTTAAAAACCAACAATCCTAACAATAATTTAGAATTATGCCAAGATGCACAAAAATCAATTGGTTATCACACAATGGATTTAAACAACTGTGTCCATTTACTAAAGAGAAACTACAATTTACATTATAAAAAAATCCATGTCAAATTCACAAATATTGTGAAATAACCTCCATTTCATCAGCAAGAAGTTTAACTTTGTAATTATAGGATAACCCATAAATTATCCCCTTGCAAACAACTAATTGGATGATGTCACCTTGCATAAATTGGTTTATGTGGATCTTGCATGTTTACCAATAAGTTTTCACATTTCAAATCAAAATGTATAGTGTTTTTACTATGCAAATATTCCATTTCAAAAGCAACATCCATTACTATGAACAAACATTTTCACCAATCAATTGTTGATCTACACAAGGCCAAGTTCACCATAAGAATGCTAAGATGAATATTTTATTCATGGTTGAACAAAATTGAAGGATGCATAAAAGACATCGTCAAAAGGACAATTCACAAATTAGCTTCATCTGCGTGCCATTCATGACCATTGCAATTACTTGAAAATTTTACTTATGTAAAATAAGAAGATTCATAATACATGTTACTTATCCATTTTTTACAAAACTTGCTTTGAAAGCCGATTCACCATATATTCAATGATGGTTGGTAACATACCCCCAAGCACATCATGGATAATGTTGTAATTAAAAGCCAAAACATTTGGATGATGTAACTAATTCAAAATGGAGACTTCCTTCCATAAATCTACAACATGCCTTATTAGTTTCCTACTCCCCCTTAAAGACATGACATAACAATATAAACATTTTCTCCATTCTACAAATGCATACATTTGCAATTCATCAAAACTTACACACACTATGTCAAAATGTGGGTTGTGGCATATATTATTACACATATTACTATGTTTGTGGTAATTTAGGTCACATATTACTACGTATGTATACATGATTATGTAGTAAAATTAGTCTTGTGGCTTATGCCATTAGTAATTATTTTAATCATAATAATTTTTGCCATTAGTCATGTGACTTTTATTACCATAATAAAAATAATAAAAAAAGATATTTATTGACTTATGAAATGTAGACACATATTTGAATGTAATAAAACCACATTGACAATCTAACTATGTACTTATTAACATAGCTTATAAACCTTGTCTAGGTTAAAACCCTAACTAACAACCTAAGCTAGCCTATCAAATTAGGTAACGTAAGCTTAAATACCTTAAAAACCTAAACTAAAAGCTTAGTAAATAGGTAGGTAGGCCTAAGTAGGTAGGTAAGTAGGATCCTACTTATTTTTTTGGTTGTAAACCTTTTTAATTGGCTCATCACAAATGGTATTTGCACTTTGATGTATTTAGTGCATGTATTGTGTGTAAATTAATTTTTTTCCATCTAGTTATATAATTTACAAAGTTAAATTTGTTGACAAAGGATATATGGGATACATTTAATAAGAGGGAAACTTTAAAACATCATCTCACATTATTTTGTTTCATACAAAAGTAGCCAACTTTAATAATTATTATATTTTTCGTACTTTGTCCAAATGGAAAAAAAACTTCATTCTTAAAAGATTTTTCCAAGATGCACACGTGTATACATCTTTTTGTTTATATAAAAAGTAATTTGACTAAAAATGCATTTGAATTTTCACTATTTCATACATTTGAATAACAATAATATCTTCAAAAAAAATTCTTTTACTTTTTTAAAAAATAAAATAAAATAAACCTATTTAAAATCAACATGGAATTTTTGAAATTAAAAAATAAAATTCCCCATCTTTTAAACATATACTAAATCAATAAAAATGGTATAAATGTTATGTTATATTGTATACATAAGCTTGTGGTCAATATTATAACTCCCATAGACCATCATCAAATTCATTGATGTTGACAGTAACCTTCACATGACTTTTCTTTAGGTCCAAATAAATCTCATATGGATGGTGAATAGTATCAAATTACCTATAAACCCTAAGAAATTGCTTCTATTTCAACATCTCCCACCCACAGCATAAACAAGTGGATCAACACCTCTTAAACAAAACACCACTAAAAGGAATAAGATGTCACCCTTAACCATCAAACACAATGATATTACCACCACCCTTGTCACCATTGAAAGGCTTTGTGTAAAATGTGGTTTAATTAATAGTAGGATTGTTGTTGCAAGAAATAATACTTGACTGTTTTTGTCAACCATGCCACCATGGAACATCTAATCAACATTTCCTTTGAGAAAATTCATGCATTTCTTTACACAAGTTGGCAAAATCCTAGTTCAGCTTTTCCATCTTTTCCAAGCTTAAAACAAAATTTCAAGAATAGAAATTTCTTTTTATCTAGGGAAAATGAGTAAACCTAAAAGACCCCAACTTGATACTTCTACAATCCATAATGATTTTGAAATTGTCATAATGACAATCACCGAAATACCCATTCCATATAGTAAAGGACATTGTGGTCGTTTTTCGTGAAGTTTTTTCCATACATCCATCCGTCTCGTCATCCATCCATGGATGGCATCATATAGGGAAGAAAACCCTGGCAGAAATAAATAACCCCCCCCCCCTCTGCGCATGTGTCGCTGTCTAGGAAAGGCATGCTCGGCCCTAGGGGGGTCTGATATCAATATGAGACCAAAAGGGCCAAATACACCCTAACGTGCAGTTAGAAAACCTGAAAATTACAATTCCAATTCTTCCATGTCAATTTCATTCACCCAGGATAACACAATGTGCCTTTGCTTTACTGGTTCGAAAAATGAGTCACTTGCATAGACCCTCCCGTAATCATAGCAAAATAATTCAAACCCAGAGAAATCAAGCTCTGGGTTGTCAGAAATAAATTTATGAGTTGCATTGTCATATGAGCCCAATGCACAGACATGTTGTAGTTTCTGTTGTTGTAACACAAACCTAGAAAACTTTTCACTATATTGTTGGGTGCCAAGGACCATGGTGATGTCTCTATTTTTGTCTATATCTTTCAGTTCTTCATCTTTTTTGTGCCCACATAAGTTTGACAGTCTGTGTTGGGGTTTAATACAGGTCCTGACTACTATAAAGGCTATTACCAGTTGTTTCACCAGTACAACCAATTTATGCCATTGTGGGGTCTAAACATGTTTTGGGCGTATGTTGTCTCTAAACATTTCATTCACTGACTTTATTTGGAAATTGTTTTGGAGCTAGACCAGTGGTATGATGCCATGGGAATGTGGTCAAGCTCAAGTACCATCAGCCTCAATGGTGCCCCTTTCATTATCTACATAGGTCTGCCATTTCCAATTCCTGTTCACATCACTGTTCCAATTTCTTTTGTGATTGTTTTGTGGAGATTGCACTATTGAGAAATAGAGGATTTTAGTTCTTTTGTGTGATGTTCATACCCTAATATGTCATCCTTTTTATGAGTTCCCCTCTGGTAGAGTCCTTTGTCATCTTTTAACAATATAGCTCCTTAAGTAGTATGTTTCCATCTTAATTTTGGTTTGTCTTTGTGAAATTAGGGCTTATTGGTCTAGTTGCAAGTCTTTGTGGGTTCAAATCCACTGTATACATTTGAATGTTAGCCAAAAAATTAATGTGCACCAATTTGTTTAAGGGAGTTGAAGGGGGTTTTCTTTTGTGGCATCAAATGGGGTTAGGTAAGATGAACCATACCTTCAAGGAAACATAGAATAAGGTAGTACTAGTAGACCCCCAAGACCCACTTCTAAGAAAGTGGGTGAAAGTGTCGGAAAATCCTATTGCAAGACATCTTGCAAATGTTGTTAGTAACATAACATTCAGAGATCTAATAGCTGCTTGGCAGGAGGATGATGGCAGTTAGGTTTTCTCGGTGGGCTCAGTGATAGGTAAGACTAATACTACCAGAATTGCCTACAAGAACCAGCCATGAGAAAATAGGTTGTGCACCACCTTGACATACATACAGAGCATCAAGATTGTGCCAAATTGCGCAAAATCCTTGCAGCTCACCATTCATCCAATTCTTAGTAGAATGGTAATGGAACGAAGTCCTAAGAAGGTGCTGTGGCAATTTTTGCATCATGACTGTCAAGAATCTTTGCACACCTTGGGTCCCTTGAAGAAGAAATTCAACCAACTGGGTGCCCTTGTGCCTTTTATGACATTTACTACTAGCTCCATGCATGTATGCAGGATGTTCATTTCCCTAAGCAGTAATGCTGCCAAATAGCAGATCACCAACAGACACGTACTTGATGTGTTTAATCCTTGGCGCTACAACATAAGTCCTCCCAGCTCCTGATTGTTGTGGCTAAATTTTGTAGCTTCCTCATGAGTAACCGATCCCATGTATTCACCTTTTGCAGCAGATCACCAATAGACATGTACTTGATGTGTTGAATTTCTGGCGTTGCAACGTAAGTCTTCCCAACTCCTGATTGTTGTGGCTAAATTTTGCAACTTCTTCATGAGCAATTGATCCCATGTATTCAACTTCTGAATTTGCAGTTCTTCTTCCATGACCAGCGCGGCTCTCAATATCACTAATTAACGTCTCATGATCCCCAAGATTTTGATATCAATATTAGCAACAAACCCAACATATATTCTCCACACAATGCTCGAAGACATACAAGAACATATGCATGCATTCATTACATAGCGTGGTAATGCTTTGGCAGTTTTGGTGGCCCTTTGGCAACATCCAGAAGCTCAACATAATGACAAGCAAACTGACTCTATGAAAAATCATGTTCCACATATTAATGCTCTAGGAGAATTTAATCAAGACACGTCAGAATTTGCACATGAACGTCGTAATCGCCTATAGAGAAAACGATGTGCCATGCAATGTATAGAGCAAGCTGGGCCATCTAAAATGCCACAAGACCGAAGTAATTGTCTGCATCAAAAACGACGAACTGTACAAGTAGCAGCATGTGCACAATTTTTTCTTAGCAATGACACATTGCAATTGTTTGGAAACGAAGACATGTCAGCTTCGGCATGATGGGATTGTGGAGAAATGGACACAATTTGTGGATTCTGTAATGCGAAATGTGGATTAAAAAACGATTGGCAAAGTCAAACAATAATAACCCATAGTTTTCTCTATGTTGCGAGAATGGCAAAGTTTTATTACTGAGTCTTCCTGCAACACCATAAGAGCTGGAAGTTCTTTTAACTAGCAAAGAGAGAAGTGTCGTCAAATTTCGAAATTAGATTCGCATGTACAATTCAATGTTGGCATTCATTTCGCTTAGTGCCAAAGTTGATGAGTTGGTAACAAGAGGCATTGGACTGTACTCCTTTTGCATTCACGGTGAGCTTTATCACAAAATTGGATCCCTATGTCCTATTGAAGGACAACGTCCACAATTTGCATAGTTGTACATTCATGATACATAAAGCGAACATCAAAATCGCCATGTCATTATGCCGTTTGATCCAATGACGTTGGATCAGTTACTGACCATGATGTACAATATCAATCCCTATGTTAAAGTGTTCAAAATAGCAAGGGATATGATGGCAATAGAAGGTGTTCCCACGGATCTGAAATTGAGTCTCATTATCTCTCGAACAAAGGATGCCCGCCGATACAATGTGCCGATGGCCGATGAAGTCACTGCATTGATGGTAGGAGATGGTTTTAAGGTTGTAAACATGCGTGACGTCGTCATTGTTCAACAAGTTGGCTCGTTTCAACGCATTTCTGAGTTACATGTGGGATACATGGCTCTACATTATCCGTTGTTATTTCCTTACGATGAGGATGGATGGCATCTGAATATTTCACTCGATGGTATTGTTGTGTAGAATGCTAATGCGGATTTGAATGAAGACCATGCGGAAGGATCTGAACATCAAAGTAAGTATCGCAATGTGTCAATGGCCAAATTTTATGGTTATTGATTTCAACATCGAGACATTAATGGCATTACGTTACTTCGGGGTGGCTGGTTGAGGCAACAACACATTGTGGATGCTTATGCGACTATCGAACAAAACCGCTTGAAATATCTATGCCTGAATTTTTAAAAACTTCGTGTAGATCTCTATCAAGGCCTTCAGGATCCCATTGTTGTAAGTGACAATAATGCTACTGCCATCGGACAAAGGATCATTCTGCCATCTTCTTTCATAGGAGGTCCACGTCACATGGTTCGGAATTATCAAAATGCGATGGCAATTTGCAAATGGGCTCGTTGCCTGGATGTATTTGTTACATTCACTTGCAATCCCCAATGGCCTGAGATAAAAAAAAATGTTGTTGCCCAAATAACAACCTTAGGATCGACCAGATTTGGTAACCCGAATGTTCAAAATCAAGCTGAAGGAGTTGATCAATGACATTCACAAGAAGCATATTTTGGGATGCATGATTGCGGGAATCTATGTCATTGAGTTTCAAAAGCGTGAGCTGCCGCATGCACACATTTTCATCTTCTTTGCCAAAGATTGCAAACCACACATGGTCGAGGATGTAGACCACATGATCAATGCTGAATTTCTGAATCCAAAGACAAACAGGTTGGCCCATGAGACAGTTGCTAGATGCATGATGCATGGTCCATGTGGAGTTGCATTTCCAAATGCCCCATGCATGGAAGATGACAAATGCAAAAAACAATATCCACGCAAGTTCTAATCTGAGATAGTGACGGATGTAAATAGATATCCTATTTATCAATGTAGAGATACATGGCGCACAATTTTGGTTCATGGCGTTGGATTGGACAATCGTTGGGTGGTACTGCACAATGTCTATTTGTCAACCAAATATGATGTGCACATCAACGTTGAGGTCTGCAATAACATTCGTGTAGTCAAATATCTGTTCAAGTACATTTATAAAGGACATGATTGTGCAATTGTTGAGGTCTCATGCCAGAGCGACAATGTTACTGAAGGGAATGTGGTCGAAACCAATGAAATTAAAAAATATGTCGACTATTGCTATGTATCTGCATTGAAAGCAGCGTGGTGCATCTTCAAGTTTGATATGCATGAGCAATTTCTTGTTATTGAACGTCTATAATACCATTTGCTCAATCAACAAATTGTGTTGTTCGACGATGATGATGATGTGTAGGAAGTGGTAGCATGGTCAGCCATTTCCAGAATGATGGTGACGGAATGGTTCAAAACAAACCAAGAATCGGAAGCTGCATGAAGCCTTATGTTCAATCAATTTCTTCAACAATGGGTGTGGAATCGAAAGTTGAAGTGATGGACAATGCGCAAGAGAGGCTTTGCCATTGGTCGCATGTATTATGACACCCAACATCGGGTGAACGTTATTATTTGCGAATGCTACTGAACTGTGTCAAAGGTGCCACATCCTATGAGCATTTACGGACAATGGATGGCATAGAGCATGACACATTCAAAGATGCATGCATTGCAATGGGTTTGCTTGTAGATGACAATGAATGGCATCAAGCCTTGGAAAAAGCTGGTCTTTGGGCCTTAGGATAGTTGTTCGACATGTTTGCTTCCATGTTGATGTTTTGTGAGGTGACAAATCCTAGACATCTATGGGATGCACATTGGGAGTCTTTGAGCGATGACATTGAGGTAATGACATGCTGTGAGTGTGATGATTTAGCTATTACCGTTTCTGAGGATGCGCTGAAGGATCGTGCATCGTATGAGATCGATTAAGTTTTCATCCACAATGGACATCGCCTAGAAGATTTTCTAATGCTTCCCAAGTCCACTTAAATCCCTCCTGTTCATGGAGGAAACCAATTGGTCCAAGAAGAGTTGGCTTATGATCAACATTCATTGACCACAAATGTAGACAATGTAGAAGATAGGTTCAATGATGATCAATGCAGCGCATATGAAACTATTTTGAATGCCATGACAAACAAAGAGGGCAAACTATTCTTTGAGCATGGTAGTGGTGGAACCAATAAAACATTTGTTTGGACAACGCTTTTGTCCCATCTACGAGGGCAAGGAAAAATCATGCTTGCAGTTGCCTCATCAGGAATTACATTTTTGTTGTTTTTGGGCAACAAAATTGCCCATTCAAGATTAAAGATTCCGATTGATCTTCATGACGAGTCGACTTGCAACATCACACAACAGATGAAAGTGGTCGAGTTGGTGTGTAAAGTTGATTTAATCATTTGGGATGAGGCACTGATGATACATCATTGAACTTTCAAAGCTGTTGATTAGACCCTGCGTGATTTGATGCAATTAGATGATGCACATGCAACCGAAAAGATCTTTGGTGGGAAAACCATGGTCCTTGGTGGGGATTTTCGACAAATCTTGCTTGTTGTTCCCAGGGGAGGACAAAAAGACATTGTCAGTGTTTCGTTGCCTCAATCGCATCTTTGGTAGCATGTTACGATTTTTTGTCTTCATATCAACATGTGAGTCATGGCAGCCAATTCTAAAGAGCAGCGAGAATTTGCCAAATGGGTTTGAATGTTGGAGACGGTAGTGTTCCTACCATTGCAGAAGAAGGTGTCAATCCAGATTGGATCAAGATTTTGTCCCATATGAGGTTGCTAGTAAAAGATTGCAGCTTAAGAGGATTAATCCGAACCATCTATCTGAATCACCAACGCCACTCCGAAGATGCCATGTATTTTATGCAAAGCAGCATTTGGGCCCCCAAAAATATTGACGTTGATGAAGTCAACAATGCAATTTTTGAATCGCTATCTGAAAAATTACACACATATTTGAGCGTAGATTCTTTAGCTCTGACAAAAGAAGGTGCAAGTGCTACTGCAGGAGTTTCAATGGATTCATTATATCCGGTGGAATTTCTAAACACTTTGCAATTCAGCGGTATTGCAAATCATAAGCTGGAACTCAAAATGGGCGTGCTAATCCTTTTGTTGTGCAATCTCAATCAATCAATAGGATTGTGCAATGGTACGAGGTTGATTGTCAAGATATTGGGTTAGTGTGTCATTAAAGCGGAAATCATCACAGGGAACAATGTCGGCAAATGTGTGTTCATACCCCGCATCATCATGTCCCTTTTTGGGACTGATTGGCCATTTGTTTTGTGTCATTGTCAATTTCATGTTTGAGTGGCATTTGCGATGACAATCAACAAGGGTCAAGGTCAGACACTGAACAACGTGGGGTATATTTGCCATCTCCGATCTTTTACCATGGTCAACTGTATGTTGCAATCTCACGGGTCAGAAGTAGTGCAAACGTCAAGATTTTCAATGGCCAGGGTCCCGATGAATACATGCGAAATGTGGTGTATAGAGAGGTTTTGGAAATGTTGTTTGTAGTTGTAATTTTGAAATATGTACCGTCCAATACACACACACTTGTGCATTAGGCACGGGGTTCAAACTAGTCCTCCATGAACCAGTTCTGATGAAACATCATCATTAGAATTATTGTAATATAAACATTCTCTTGGTAACAATCATTTGTTTATGTCACAAGGGGTTTGTTGAAAAGGAGTGCAAAAGGGGCCTTAGTCTAAAAAGGCTTTTAGGCATGAGGGTGTGCACAAGAGGCCATAATTCAAAGGGTAGGGGTTCTTAGCTATGAGGCAACCTTTGTTTTTGTTGGTGAAATTTCACAAAAATTATATAATAAGAAGTGAAGTAATTTTTTAGTGTTTCAATCCCCATAAATGAGGAAAAGTAAAATTTCCATATTTAATTTTTATTTATTTTAAAGGTAATGAAAAATGTAGAGAAATGATTTAAGGTTTATGCTTCACATTTCATTTATAACCAAATTTGGTTACATATTTTAAAAGACAATTGTTATTTTTTCTACATTTTCATAAGGGTGATCAGCACTTTTTGGCTGCATTAAAAAATCCCTTATAAATACACTAAAATGTTTTTTTGTGCAAAAAATTTTGTTTTGGGAAAATTATTTGCTATCTGGTGACTAAAAAAGAAAAAGAACAAATTGGAAATTTTTGGGGGAAAATATGAGTTTAATGAAAGATGTAAAAAAATGGAATAAAATTTTCTCAAAATTTGGAAAAAAACGAAACAATTTCGAAAGCACAAAATTGCGGGGGAAAAAAAGAAACTGGTTGGTTTCGAGGGAGTGTAAACGAGGGGGGTGGACGCTCAGTCTAAAAGGGGCCCTTAGCTATGAGGGAGTGTAAAACGGAGGGGCCGGCCTTAGTAGAAAGGGAGCACTGGGGACCGGCCTTAGCTGTGAGGCTGGTATGTGCTAAGCGGCACATGTGGGAGAATGATGCACGTTGCACGCAGAATGCCACAAGATTGATGCAATTCGCACAAACAAAAAACAAAAACCCTGAATTGCTCGCTTGCACAGTGCCTTGGCTTTCATGGCAGCAAAGCAAGGGATTGCAATCTTTGGGTTCTTGCAAAAAGAACAAACTTGAAACCATCGCTTGAAGCTAGTGTTTGTAAGGAAGGAAGGAAGCAAGCGAGGAAGGAAGGCGATGGAATGAATCCATTGAGGAGCTCAGTATTGTCAGCCTTGCTGCTGCCAGGAGTAGTCGTAGTAGGCACAAGAGTTGGCCTTCCCGTGTTGGCCATGGCAACTCTTCGTCTCTCCTCCTCCTCCTCCTCCTCTTTCTTCGCCTATCAGCAGCAAAAGGTGGGTCTTACTGCAGCACAAAGACCACCCTCTTCTTTTCCCTCTCCTTCTCCTCCTCTTGTGGTCTGCTCCATCCCCGATCGTCATCATCTCCCATCATCCCCCTCGTCAGGTGAGGCTTCTTCAGGGAGAATAAGTCTAGGGTTTTGCACAAGGCAAAGCTCAGGGTTTTGCACCAGGCAACAAAGCTGGAATCGGAAGTTGGCTGTTGTTGCGGCTGCGGCTTCGGTGGTGGAGGTGGGAGGTGGAGGCTCCTCCTCCACCATCAGTCGAGAAGAAGTGGTGAGAGAAGACGACCCAACCAACAACGTGCCGGACACAGTGTTCGGCAAAATAGGGTTGCAGCTGCATAACCGTGAGAACCATCCGTTGGGTATCCTCAAGAATGCAATCTACAGCTACTTTGATGAGACTTTTCCTGGGGTTTTTCACAAGGTCGACAACCTACTTCCGATCGTGTCTGTGAAGGCCAATTTTGATGATGTTCTGACTCCTCCCGACCATGTGAGCAGGAGCTACAACGATACCTACTACGTGAGTGCGGATACGGTTCTGCGGTGCCATACAAGTGCGCATCAGGCGGAATTGCTGCGGCAGGGTCTCACCCACTTTCTGGTGACCGGAGATGTCTACCGCCGTGATGCCATCGATGCCACCCATTACCCTGTTTTTCACCAGATGGAAGGATTGCGCTTGTTTACTCAGCAGGAATGGGAAGCAGCAGGCATGGATGGCACTGCTTTGGCGGCTCAAGAGCTCAAGAAAACCCTAGAAGGATTGGCGAGGCACTTGTTTGGAGATGTGCAAATGAGATGGGTGGATACCTACTTCCCATTCACAGACCCATCTTATGAGCTTGAGATCTTTTTCCAAGGGAAGTGGATGGAGGTGCTAGGATGTGGTGTGACACAGCAACAAATTCTCTGCAACAATGGGTGTGCAGGTACCACTGCTTGGGCATTTGGGTTGGGTCTGGAGCGACTGGCAATGGTGCTGTTTGACATTCCGGATATTCGACTCTTTTGGTCCAATGATTCTCGCTTCACTTCACAGTTCAAGTCAGGACAACTGGGCACCAAATTCAAATCATTCTCCAAGTATCCACCCTGCTACAAAGACATCAGTTTCTGGATCAGCGAAGAATTTTCGGAGAACAATCTTTGTGAAATTGTGCGAGGGATTGCTGGTGATCTTGTAGAGGAAGTTGTACTAATAGATGAATTCACCAATCCTAAGAAGGGCAAAACAAGTCATTGCTACAGGATTGCGTACAGGTCCATGGAGCGGTCTTTGACTGATGAGGAAATCAATGCACTGCAGGCGGAGGTGCGACAACAGGTTGAAAGCAAACTGAAAATCACTTTGCGATGACACACAGTACAGTGTGTCTCTCACACACAACAATAATGTGTTTTTCTATGCAAATGAGTTCACAATCTGTTTTTGCACTCAACCCTTGGAGATTACCCATTACACTTTCCCTCTGCCTTCCTATGTTCTCATCAAGCTTCCAATGTGATGATAGTGACTAAAAATCACATGTCCTTTTCCTACTGCAAACAGATGAACCCCCCATTGATGCTCATCAATGTCCCTGTCTCTGCATGTGCTGATTAGGGAATCTTCATAGATGTTAAAATTGGATATTTGTTTGTGGGCTTATTGTTGATTGCACCTTGTGTGTGTACACAACACAGCGGCTAAACACTAGAATTCAATCTCAAGAGCTTAACACCAGTCTGTGTGACTTTAGTACACAGTTCCCTTTCAAACACTTCATCTCACACCACCAGGAGCATCCAATCGTAATGTAGTTCAAAATCTAATGCAGTGATTGTTTAAGAATTCATCTACTTTTATTTTCCACATTTTTGTGGGTTCTACTTTCCTTTATGTCAGTCTAGAATTGCAATTTACTTGGAGAAGGATTTTGGGACTTTTTCTTTGATGTGTTCTCACTGTTTGGAAAGATGTTCATGCTGTATGAGCTTGCAGTTTCTCAATATGTGAAGTGGAAATCATTGGTATACAAATGTTGGGGCACAGAGTAAAATGACAAAGATTCTGTATGCAAGTGGAAATCTGCTTACACATCTGAAAACACTTAATTTGATCTTTAATCCATTGTAGATCTTCTCCAAACAGATTGCAAAGTTCAGGGCCAGTTTTTGCTCAGGAATTTTCCTACCCAACCATAAACTGGATTGTGTCGCAACACTCTTTCAATAGCAATCCTTCATAGAAATGTAGCAAGCTCAAGGGATTTGCAATCATGAGTCGTTTGGTTTGCTTGAATCCAAGTAATAGCATGCCTTGGACTTCTAGTGTAGGAAATAATATCACTTCTTCGGGTTTTTGATGCAATCATGAGATCGTGGAATTGAATTTGGGTGAGACTGAGTTTTTTGTGTTTGAGATTATATCAGTGTCATCACACCAGCTCAAGGAGATTGTTGTAGATACTGCTGGTCTGCTATGAAATTTTCAAACGTACATATGGAAATGGAAATATTGCAGAATGCAACTACCATGTCTCCTGTGAGCTTTTATACCTTAAGCTTTTCTAGGAGTGTGGGTTTATCTTGTTCATGCCTGGAGCAAAGGTGGATTCACCAGATGACTTCTGAAGACATGAAGAGAACAGAAAGATGGGCAGAAAACAAGCCTACTATTATGGCTTCTCCAGATCCAGTCAGTTTCAATCACAGTTCAAAACGTTCAGGCATCTTCCATCTTAAGTCAATGTTGTGAAAGGAGAAGGTGCCTGATGTTTTGTGAATGTCTTGAAAGAACTGATTTTATGAGAAACTCTTTCTTTATGCCTGAAATTGGATGCTTTTCAACAGAGGGAATGCGGTGTGTTGCTTCTGGAATGTTCCTTATAGTGGAAGGGAAAAAAGATTCAAATTTGAAGGAGAGCATTTTACAACTTCATCTTTACTTGGTAGTCAGTTTCTTTGAATGCTAGCTTGTGTGAAATGCATTTGTGGACAATGGAGGAATTCAAAGAAAGTTGATAAAAATTGGACACTGGATGAAAATGAAGCTTAGTTGGAAGATCCAAACTAAGCTTCATTTTCATCCATTGTCTTAGTCTTTCAACTTTTTCAACTGAAATGTCATCCATTGGTATATATTTACTGATGGATGTATGTTGTCTTAAATTGGAAGGTAGAATAATAATAAAAGAAAAAAAATGAAGGCTTTTAAAGGCATCCCATTTATTATTCAATTTCCCTGATGTTCATCCATTGTTCAACATCCTTGGATTGTCTCCCTTCCTTGGGTTCATACATTGCCCAACTTTCTTTAAATTGTCAAGTTGTCCAACTTCCCCAAGTTTCATTCCCTTCCTCATTTCCTTGGATTGTCCACCTTCCCAATGTTCATCCAATGTCCCAGTTTTTTGGATTGTCCAATCAATATATGTAGCTTCATCCATTGTCTCACTACTTTGGATGGTCCAACTTCGACAAAGTCATCCATTTTCCCCATCTTTCTCCAACTACCCTCAGACTCATGCAATTGTCCCACTTTCTTTGAATTTAAACTTGCTTGGGATTTTGTTCCATTTTCTCAAATTTCCTCCATTGTCTGTTTGATTCCTTTGGATTGTCCAACTTCCCCAAATTCATCCGTTCTCTCATTTCCCTGAAATTAATCCATTGTCCCAACCTCCTCCATTGGATTGTCCAATTTTCCCAAATTCACTAATTTAAAAAAAAAAATCAAAATCAGAAGCCGCTTAAATAATTTGGCATGTGAGGAAGTTGCCAATCAAAAAATTGCTCTTCATCAAGATTCGGACTCACATTCCTTCCACTCAAAGGATCAATCTTAGACCACTGCATCACAAGTCGTTCATTGAAGTGCATTGAATTCCAGGCATGATGAAAGTTTCAGCATGGAAAATCATGAATATTCAACAAATCTAAAGAAAACTGTTACTATTGAGGACTGGGGGTTTTTTTTCAATGTTTTTTTAAAGAATAAATTTTAAAATTTGAAATTCGAAAATTAATGTAAAAAATTAGTGAATATTGCAAGGTAGTGATCTGGTGATCATTATAAAAGGATTTAGCCAAATTTGGCTACAGGCTAGAGAGGAAAGTACAAAAATTTAAGAATCCTGCTAAATATTTTGGCAACATGCTGGAACCTATTTTCTAAATCTATTGAGCATCACTAGTGACATGAAATGCAAATAGAACACAAGTTAGAGCATCTCCACCCACACCCTCTATTTGGGCCTCTATAACTATTTGTTATATCCCATATGGTGTCAATTATTCCCTCGTCACTACCCCATAAACATGAAAAAATGGACAACATTTTTTTGTCTGAGACATCTGAGAAAAAAAAGTGAACAGCATGAAAGTTGGAGACTATTTAAACGTCGCTAGCTGAGTCAATCATTATGGTTGGCCAATCAAAAACAGTCATTTCCCTTTACTGGAACTCTTGGACATCCTGGGCAAATTTACAGGCCCCAAATTTAATTTCACACAATCAGTTCCTATACTTCATCCAAAATTTTGTGTACACATCATTCATGGATGAGAATGCTCTTCATGACTAGACATCCTCTGGCAGGCAAAACATACATGCTCGAGATGAGATGGATCTCATTCTGTAACATCCTGATGGCAATTTCTGGACTAGTGTGAACCAGCAGCACCCACAATGGTGGTATCTTTCACCTTGTTGAGAAAGGCCTCTTAGTGACCAAATTAAACGCAAGAAATGTTGGGTGTGGACTCATAGATCCTCATTTTGTCTAAGCATGGGACATTTATAAATATTTAGGAGCAATTTAGATGAATTTGGGGGTTTTTACCATGGTATCAGCTAGGGTGCTGGTTCACCCAAGGTAGGATTTCTGTAGTGTATTATGCAGGTTAGAACTTAGGTTAAATAGTGTAATTCCAAATATGGGGAAATTGAGTACCTATGTTTCTATTTTTTTTTCTGTAATTCATTTTTGCTAAGCTTAGGGTAGACCAGCCCATCATCAATCAGCTGCCTATGATCGAACACTTATTTATATCTTCATCATATGTGCTTCATTTTGAGTGATTAAAAATGTTATGGGAGTGCTACTTCAAGCTCTAGAAATCATCTTTGAAGTGCAAAGGAAAGGAGCGATGATAAAATAACAAGAAGAAAAATAAGCTTTTCACTTTACAAAACACATTTTTTTTTGCTTTTTTTCTCTTTTTGGACCTCTTCTACTTTCAAACTTCATAACTTTCATAATTCTTATTCATTTAAAATGATTTAAAGTGCTATAGAAGTGCCGCCTGAAGTTCTACAAATCATCTTGGAACACTAATAACAACAGAGCAACATACAATGAATTTTTTGAGTGTTCGGAGAATCAGCTTTGGTAGTGTTCGATCATCGACCGGTCTACCCTAAAGACATCCAAACCTCTGTGTAAAGATATCCCAGGTTGATATGGGCAAAAAAAAGTCATTTTCCAGTGCTGGGCAGTTCTTTACTTTTTATGAAGAACCTTTGGTGCCAGTTCTATAAAGTAAATTAAAACTATCTCGGTTTTGGTTTTGGTTCCACACATAAATGGAGTTAGGAATCCAGTTATGGGTTTTTGTTCTTCAGAAAAAAAGAGAAAATGTTGGGAACTGAAAATCAGACCTGTTTTCATTTGGGTTCTTACTAACTGAGAACAGAATTGATAGTTAACTGCTGGTTAATCTCCAATTAACCCCTAGTTCTAGTGACTTTTTTTCCCCTAAAACTAAAATTTCAAAAATCTCAGTTCTGATTTTGGTTTCCAAACGAAATTTAAACTGAGAACCCAATTCTGAGTCCTGTTCTTTTCAGAAAATTAAATCAGGTTTTGATTCTTGTTCCAGATCTAGAAATTAGGGTTGATTCTAGTTCCTTTTTGACTAAACCCAAACCAAAACCAGCAATTCTTACAACCAAAGCAATACCCACCCAACCTCAGTATTTTCTCTCAGGGTTTGCCTTCGCTAGTTTCTCTTAGACTTTTACCTCAGAACTCCACCAGAGGTTCCATCAAATTAAGATAATTGTGGCAACTAACTTAGTAAGGGCAGGTTCAGGGTTTAGGGGAAGGGTGGGTTTAGGTTTAAACCCTAAAACTCCTTTAGGAAAAATTTGAACTCCTCCCATGCATAGTAAGGTGTAGTAGAGTCTGGACATGTGGACACACTTTCATGATGACCATCTCTCACCTGACTCTTGATGATTCTCTAGACAGCCCAGATTCCCTGCCATCATGAAGCTCATTGTAGCTTAGTAGTGAGAATCAAATAGTTGTGGCTTACAGCAGCATCTTGTGGATGTTGGAAGCAGACTTCCAATATCCTCAAAAAAGCTTCATCATCTATGAGTTCATACTTTCATGTAAACCTGCCTTGTCTGGTATCTGCACCAGAATCAATCTGGCCTCCTTTATTTTATTCTCTTTCTTCCTGTTTGTTGCTTTCTCTTCTCATTTTGCCTTCCTCCATTTGGCATCTCCTCTACCCCACCCACCCCCCTTCTTCCCTTTTCACCCACATGGAGGTTGAGATTTGGTAAATTGGAATTTGGGAGGGTTTCTAAATGATAACTGAGAAGAAGGGTAAGAGGGGTGGATGACATCATGAGACCACCAAAAGGAAGTTGGATGATGATTACTAGGCCATGAATTTCACATCCTTGTGTGTCAACTGTTAGTTTTACACATTTCATCATGTAATGCACTCAAAGAAAATTCTTAGTGTATTTGGAGGGCACTCATATTCATGACTATTATGTCATACCTTGCCTAAGGCACCCCAATCCATGTTTTTAGGCTTCATTAGTCCACACCACAATTCACATTCCAAGAAAATATCATGGGAGGATCAAAAGTCATGGAGAAGTAGCACAAATGTTTGTGGGAGCATAAAATGCTTGTAATTCAATCTCATCATGACTTTTCATGAACTTGACTCCATGGGTTCAAACAATTGTTGTTTCTTTATGCTATTATTGCTAATGCATATTCTAACCAAATCAACTTACTTGAATGAAATTCATGAATGCTTATAACTACTACTCATGATGTGTGAAACCCTTTTCTATCTTTGAAAAGCCATAAGAGTTTCATATGAATGATGTGTTGATTAGACATGGATTCAATAACCTTCTTTCAGAACCTGATTGATCTGAAAAGGAAACTAGCTCAAAAAGTTGAATTATGGGCAAAAGGAGGGCATGGGGAAGCAAACATCCACAATGTAGAGATCCCACAAGAGCAAATGAAAATGGATACCCCTGATTATTGAGGATGATAATGAACATCTAATTAATCAGCTTCTCTTGGAACTCAAGTTGGTTGATACATAGTTGGATGGTGATTTTCAACAAGCAAACAAAAAAAACAATATCCTCTATCACAAATGGTACTTGTTCCATTCAATCATTCATTCTACAACACCGAGAAATTTATCCTTCCTTTCTCATCACCTAGCTTATGGTTCATACACCCTAGTCATAATGGCTTTGGTGTGGAAATCATCCAACAACAAAGGGAGTAGGCTGTATTATTTGTTGGAGGCAGTCCATGAGTGGGGAATGGTGATGGCTTTTTGGAGCAGTGTTTTTTTTGGTTCCAGGGTGTTGAATTTTTGCTCTCCTACCTCTGAAGTTGTGAGTCTAAATTGTAGGAAAACAATGAATAATCCCACGAACCACAACTTAGACACAAGCAATTTGGGAACTAATGCCTCAACAAATTGGTCAAGAGAGGCCTGCACACATATTGTAGGTTTGGTTACTTGGCAAACCCAATCTGGGTGATTGAGAATTGACTGACACTCTCAACAACTCCCCATCATACAAAGCCGGGCATAATTTAAACTCCACAAGAAGTTCTTTTAGGGGACTTAGTTGAAGGGTGGCACAAGTGGTACTGATGACCATCATATAAACTGTCAAAAAAGGATCCCCATCAAGCACCAATTATTATAACAGTGGGTATCTATCCTTCTCTCTCCTCTCTTGAGGAACCAAGCTCTTACCTTCTTCAAAGCCTTTGAAGAGAAGAAAATAGTTGCAGCTGCCAAGCCTAAAACCAAGTTCTAAGAATAGACAGGCACGATCCTCGCTAAACAAAGCCAAAACATATGTCAACAATGTGATTTCCAGCAATCCTGCCATAAGTAATTATCACATGATAGAATCGGGTTTTCATATTAAAATAGCACAAGTTTTGCATCAGTTTAGTATTTGTCACACTGTACATACAACTTGTGTCATATGTGCACTGGAAGCTTTTTCCCATATGTGAAAAAGAATCCTTAATTTCTGAAGTTTTGAAGATTCAATTCACCATTTTGGTGGATCTTAGCACTCTCAACATCTTTTGTGAACTAGAAATGGGAGCATAGTTAATCACTATGTTAGATGACGACCTATTGGATGTGTACACGGTTCTAAGTGCTTTGGATAGTAGCCTAGAAGAAGAAATGTTTGAAACCTAAACATAAAAGCTTGTTCAAAGTGACAAATTAGTCCATGTTATTCAAAAAAAGGGATCCACATGATTCAAAAAACCATGACAATAAGCAACGTCCAATCATGTAGTAGTTGCAAAATGCAATCTAAGAAGAAGTTTGGAAATGCCATCGATGGTGTTTTACAAGTGATGACTTGTGAGTGGAGCAACTGATAATGCGCAAAGAGGCAATTCAAAAAACAATTGTTTTAGGTGGTGGTTACACCAATCAAAAATGAAATTGCACAAAAACAACACCCACTCCCAATATGGTACTCATTACTAAGATGATAGAGGTAAAACTCCAAAAGAAAAAGAGAGAGTTCTTTGCTACACAAAAGACCTCATTCAATAGCAAAGCACAACACAAGAAAATAATTTGAAGTTTGGATGGATGTCATGAGAGATGAGTGTGGAAGGTGGGCAATCAAAAGACTTGATCCATGGCATGAGAATGAAAATTAACAATGAGGTGCCAATCAAAGGGGGGAGGGGGGAGGGAGGTGTTATTTCCCCTTCAATTTTGTGATATGAAAATTTGGCAAATTTTTCCAAAATTAGCAAAATTAGTCAAATTTACACAAGTAAAAATTAAAATTAAAATTAAAATCCCATTTTTTGGGGTCAAAATAATGAATTTTTTTGTTGGAAAACAAGCACAGATGCCCAAGAGGAAGTCATCCAAGCCATCTGGATGAGAAAAAAGAGGATGAAACCCAAATTGAGAAACTGATGTGGACTAGAGGAAATGGCAGCGATTTGATTCAATCACCAAGTCTACATATAAGATTCAATTTCACAATTTTGGATGAAACCCACAAATGTTGACATCATCCATCCAAGAAATACCTTTTTCCAGTGGCTTTCCATATCCCTGTGGTAATTAAAGCCCGGTTAGGTTTTTATTACCTACCTATTATTAACACATAAATACTCTAGTAAAAGGGCAGCTTCAACAACAGAAATGGGTCTACAAAATTAATTTATCTTCCAGAGTTCATGTCAAAAATAGAATGTACAAGAATATTCTCAAAATATTCTTTAATTCCCTTCACACACATACAAAAAATTGTTTTTTGAAAAATAAATTAAAATTGGGGACAATTTTTTTGACATTTCTGAAAAACATGTAATTTACTGTTGAGGCTCCCAAGGTACTAGGGTTAAAAATACCAGTAAATACATACATATATACATGTATAGGATAGGTATGTGTACATGTACATGTACCTGAACATATACGTGTGTGTATTCGTAGAATGGGAAGACTTCCGAGTAGGAGCAGAACGGGCTTGCTCGATCATCGAGCTTTGCTTGATTGCTGATGCTCGATGCGCGGTGATGATGATCGGCAGCAGCAGCAGCAGCAGCAGCAGCAGCTGGGTTGTTGATGATGATCACTGCCTGACAAAGGCTTTGAAATCGCAGCAGCTACAAGCGCAAAACGAAGAAGAATTTGACACCCAATTGCGCGAGAAATCACACCACCACCACCACCACCACCAACAGCAACAACAACTGAGCATGCCAAAAAAGTCTGGGTTGTTTGGTTTTTAGTTGATCATCATTTCGCATTTTTTGTCTCTGTACTTTTGCCAATAGTGAGGATGAAGAATTTGATTCCATGATTCTTGAAGATTCTGTTTCTTCTCTTGTGTCGTGTTATGTGTGCTTGGATTATTTGCTGCTGGTTGGTACCAGCTGAGCTCGACCGGTGCTAGCTTGAGCTGATCCATCCGGGAGGAGGAGCTGGAGGAGGAGCTTCCAGGACCCATCTGTAGGCTGAGAAAAAGGTGAAGAAGATTAAGCGTCATATATAAGTATGTTGTTTGTTTGTGTGTTGTGAGAGAGAACAGCTCGAGTGCGAGCGCTCTAGGGGAGTTGAGCATTGATTGATCAGCCGCGAGTGAGTGAGAAAGAGAGATGGAGTCCGCAGGGTTTGTAGCGAGTACTAGAGAGAGCTTCGGGGAGGTTCTGGCAGCCATCCCTTTTAACTGGGAAGTGGTGCCTGGAAGACCCAAGCTGCAGCAGCAGAGTTCGATGATGAACAACAGCGCCGCCGCGGGCAGCATCAAGGGCGGAGGAGGAGGAGGAGGAGCGAACGCGGAGGTATTTCAGCAGCAGCAGCAGCAGCAGGTTGTGGGCAATTGGAGAGCAAATCATGAAGCAGCGGAATTCGTACGTAAAATGCCGCTCCTGAGCAATCGAAACTGCCGACCGTTGGCATCCAAGTCGACTTCTGCGTTTAATTTGAGTCCTCACTTTCAAGAGGAGATTGTCGCGACATCGATGTCTGTTGGGAATATAAAACCCGACGACAATTTCGTCATCGGCCAACTCTTGCCATTGCCTCCCAGGTTGCGAACTCCTGCAAAACAGCACCATCGGAATCATACAGCACCAGTCGATCATCATCATTCTTCTGATGCTGCTGCTGGAAACATCAGCAGCAGATGGCGAGGAACTCGCTTCAGGGATGAAATGGCACTAGAGCCAAGACTAGAATCAAGTCTGCATCGTCGGACTCGCTCTCTCCACGCCCTGAGAGAAGCAGCTGCTGTGCGACCTGTATCCGGGAAAGATTCGGCTGCAAATTCTCTAGAATTTGCTACTCATGTCGATCTTGATGGGTCAAAGCTCATGTGGCCATTCTTGAAGGACAAAATCCGCTGGGGTAGTCAAAGCGCCAGATCATCAAATAATCTTCCGCAGCAGCAGCGCCACCATCAGCAGCATCGTCATCGTCTTAGCAGGAGCAGGAGCAGCAGCAACTTCGATCCTCAAAATGTTGCTCCTAACAAACTGGTGGATCATTCCAAAGAAAACGTCCAAATCCTCGACTTCTTCTCGACGTCTCCACATGAGCAGCACACTCATCAAAACGGACCCTTAAAGTCGATGCTGCATACTAAAGAAACTAAAGAAGTCTTAGCAATACCATCCAAACCTGCAGGCTCTTTCCGCAAACTTGCTGCAGTGACCACGTCTGGATCAAAAGCAAAACCATCTTCAAGGTGGGTTTGTTTGCTAAACCTCAATTTCTGACTCTGCAATTTATTCCCAAAAACCAATATCTCGCAACAATCTTGGGCGGTTTTTTTTTTTTTTTGTTTTTTTTCCCTCTCTCTCTCTCTCTCTCTCTCTAGATATAGAGAAAAATTGCTGCAGCTACTTCCAGGACAACTCTCTGCAGCCACTTGTATGCTTCACGATGCTGATCAATGATGCTTGCAACCTTTTTTGGTTGATTGACAGAACATCCTCTCGTTTTTCCACAAGATCTCCAGCTGCTGTAATCCCACATGATGATTCTCATGAAACTCAAATCATGCCAGCAGCAAGAGATATTGTTCATCAGGAAGAACCTGCAAGTCATCATGATCACAGAGCTCCTGAGCCTGGGAGGTCATATTCTATCAGCAAGGGAATAAGAAGTAGTACTAGTAGTAGTCCTCCCAGCTGCTGCTGCTACTTTACAATAGTTTCTTCACCCATACTGCAATCCTGCCATAGAGGATTCCATGGACTTACACCAGGATATGAAAGTCCTTGAAACAGCAATCCCAAAAACACACACACAATTTCCACCAAGAAACAAAAAAAAAATCTTTAGCAGCTTGCAGATTTTCTTACTTACAAAATTGCGAAGCTCTGGATCATCCATCATGTTTAGAAATTATGCACTTGTAGCTCTCTGGATCATGATGTTTTAGCATCCCCAGTTGAGAGGAGGATTAGTATCCAAAGTTTTGAGGATTAATAACATCCCAAAATTTGGCATTTGCATTGCAGAGTTTTACTTAAAAGAGAAGGGATTCTGATCCTTGAATCTCTGGTTTCTGGAGAGTATGCAAAGTTGCAGGATGTAATTTCATGGATCATTAACATATTAGAGAGATGCTCCTGATCATGAATTTTCATGTGGGGCTGGGACACCCAGTTCAGTACTTATTATTCCAATCTTCAGTTTTAATCCTTTTCTCCTCCAAAAGTTTATACAGATGTTTCATCATTTCAAGGTTCATTTCAATTCAAGTGTATATTGATAGTCCAAAAAAGCTGATACCAATGTTGTTTCTTCAATCCAAAGCTTTAACAAGATTTCCACTTAAAATGTGTTTTGAGTTGATATCTTTGTCATGCTACTTTTTTCTTCTTTTTTTCTGATGGCACTAGGGTAGACTGGCCCATCATTTATTGCCTGTCAATGACCAAACACTTATTTATATCTTCATCATATGTGCTTCATTTTGAGTGACTTAAAATGTTATGAGAGTGCTGCCTTAAGCTCTAGAAATCATCTTTGAAGTGCAAAGCAAAAGGAGTAATGAAAAAATAACAAGAAGAAAAAAAAGATTTCCACCTTATGAAGTGTGATTTTGTTTTTGTTTAGACCCCTTTTACTTTCAAATCTCATAACTTTTTTATTTCTTATTCGTTTTAAATAATTTAAAGTGCTACGGGAACACTACTTGAAGTTTTACACATCGTCTCTGAACTCTAATAGCAACAGAGCAACATACAAGGAATGTTTTGGGTGTTCAGGAACAGGCCTTTGTAATGTTTGGTGGTTTGTTTTTTTTTTTGTTTTTGACCCCCTTTACTTTGGGGAACCATAACTTTCTCATTTTTAATCTGTTTTCAATGATTTTTAATGTGTCAGATGCGTCAAGAGGAGGGGTTCAAGTTTTGTTTGGACACTATAAACAATGAAGCCTTCCCCTTAGATTCAGCCTGCCCTGAATGCTTAAATGTTTGGTCATCAGCCAGTCTACCCTACTCTGTGCATAGATGTAAAATGTCATGAAAATTCACAATCTTTGGGGATACCCTATGTTGATGTCAGATTCAATACATATTAATTCAAATTTTCCTTGTTGAAAACTTTGGGAAATTTCTCTTGATATGTCTGAAACTTCAGAATAATCTTATTTTGACTTTGTGTAATAATGAAAAAAAAACCTTCATTCTCTCCTTCCTTAATCACAATTTTTTTTTTGCAGGGGCCAGGGGGGTTGGGGGTGGGATGGCCTCATATAGTGGAGATATGAAAACCACATTTGCTTTACCTTTTAATCTTGTGCACTTCAAAGGAATAAAATTTCTCCTTATTGATGCCTTACAAGTTAAAATGGCAACCAAATGATTAGGGCACAATCTCAATACAAAAGGTGTCATGCTCTAAAGATCCTCAATAAGAAACTCTGTTAATTCATGAATAATTTGTTGCATACACAATATATATATATATATCCTTAACTTCAAAATATGAATTGTGAATTGAAGACTTCCAATCTTTACAATTATCTATCACTAGTTGTAATTCTCAAGTTTTGTAACAAGAAAGTCAATTTAGAGAAAAGTACAAAAAAATTCAAATCTTGCACAAATGAGTGAATTCCAACAATAGCCATTTGCAGAGATACCAATCTCATTTTGTCACATGACTTGCTTAACAATCCCAGTATTCTCTAAGTGGCTGCTAACCTAGAGCAGAGAGTAAATCACCATTGGGTCATTATTGCAGGTAGTATAATGGTACTGCCTGCTTCTTTTTTCCCTTGTCTGTCCTTTGGCCAAATCCATCTTTTTTGAGAAAAAGAGGGATGGCCAATGCCTAGACACACTTTGGCTCCATGCTATGCCCATTTTGGGCCTTTAATAGACAGTACACGTGCATTACAGGCCCAAAACATGCATAGCACGACTCTATACCCATACACCTGGGCAGTACCACTATGGGCAGCACCCAGACATGTCTGGGCACCAACAGACACATCTTGGACAAGCAAAAGTGAAGTGAGAAAAAAAGCAGGTAAGGACCTCATGCTCATTCACCTAAATATCTTTAGTTCATGTTTAGGTGCAAAATTCAGGCACAATACTAATATGGGGTTTGAGGCAACAGGACATGTAGGCAATAGTTTTAGGTGTGATTCAGTTAAATCTGTGCAAGGACACGTGATCTAGCTAAACATCACAAGGTGCTGGAGGACATTTGTGGAGTCAGCTCTAAAACTAGATACCAAAAGTCTTCACAAAATGATAAATATGGTTTACTCACTAGAATGCCAGGTTGCCTACAGGTACTGAAACAAGAGCAGGATACTCACCAAATTGTTGCAGCTACACACACACTAGAGTTCAACTGCACAATTGATACAACCAGAACAGCAGGGGCAGAATTGTGAGATAGTCAGGACAGCAGAAGCCTAAAAACACAAGCTTTCTCACAAACCTGACCTTTGTAATTTCATGATGCACACTGCAAGAACTTGCTTAAACATGAACAACAAAGTGGATCCAAATTTCTTCATCACTGTTCCCCAACATCCTGACATGTGAATCTCGTCACCATGCAGAATGTGCATATCATCTTCATTGCAGCAAAATGAAATACCAAGCAGCAGCTGGTACATGGATGATGGTTTTATCCATACACTGTAGCTGAGAGGCTCTCTCAGCTCCTCATGCATATGCCACTTTAAAATGTCACTGCACTTGATCATTCTCCTACATCCCTACTCAGCAACCCAAGGAAATTGTAGCTGAAGAGTGCCCAAACAAAAGCATTAGTTTTAACTCATGGTTCAGTCTGGTACAATGACTGCAGTCTTAGAAAATGCAGAGTGACCACTGTCAAAGAAGTGCCATAGCCTTCTGACCCTTGTGGCTGTAGACCCTTGCACCCAGTTGGAATGGGACACAGAGGGAAGCAAATAAAAGAAAGCAACGGGAAGAAGGATTAACCCAAGGTGGACTTGTTGAAAAGCTCCATTGTAAGGTTTGCAATAAATGCAGGATAGGACTTGAAGTTTTTCAAAAAGGTAGTCACCTGTTCATAGTACAGACACATCATAAATACATGCAACACATTTTAGCAAGCATGTTTCACTACAGAATTATCATTCACTTAGTGCAGAAGGGTCCTTTACAAATTTGGAAAGCTCTAGCTATGGGGCTAAACTTGGGTTAAGAAATGGAGATGTTGAGTGAGCACCTGACGTTCAAGCTCAGGTGAGGTTGTGTACTCATTTGCCTGTAGCAAGTCCCATCCAGAAAAAAGGTCATGCTGACTGAATTCGCATGAAGACAGCAAAGAATGAAAAAGATATTGGACATGGCTGTACTAGTGTGATAACATACTTGCCAACAGATTACATCCAACTCCCTCGTTGGATGGTAGACAGATCAAATGGTAAGGCAAAAGAGAATGGCAAAATTACCACCATATCCATCCGACCCGAATTAAGCTGGAACAATAGCTCCTCATCAGCATTTTGTGCATATATTGATTGCAGAGTGAATAGAGTCACAGGCATTCCTGTTGATGGGTCCTTCTCCTCTCTCATAAGTACCTGTATGTTGAAAAGAAATTTTTACTGCAACATGCTTCCTGACCATAATCAGAATGTGCCCATGAAACAACATGTACACAATTAAATGGATATATTTGGTCATGCTAAACTATGGAGAAAATGAAGAATTTTGCACTCAAGTCTGACCATTTACAACTCCAGTGAGAAATGCCAAGAGCCTTACCGTATACCCAAATAAAAGAAAGCAAGCTGTTCTGAAAAGATTAATCTTGTCTGCAAACACTCGCTGGTACCTGTGCCCAGCAAATCTCAACAACCTACACCTGTTCTCTTGTCCTTGGAAAATAATAGCACTGTGCTCCAGAATCTGAAATATGAAGTGAAGAGGATCTAAAAGAAGAAAGTGGTGTTTGATAGTTGCCAACTTTCAGCAGCCAAAACTACAGGATCAAAATAGAAAGAACATACACTTTGCTGAATCCATGGAAAGAAGATGGGAATAAATGAAAATGTTTGACCAACTAGTTTAGAACCACTTACCGTGTTTCACGTTTCTCCAGTGTACTAACTTGCTTAGTCAACTCGACAACTTTCTTCTCAAGTATGTTTCTTTCCTCCAAGAACCCTGAATCACTTACTCTCCCATTTCCTAGACCACAATGAAAAACAGGTAAACAAATAAGGTACATAACAAAGATCAATAGATGACACCTAGGAATCCCTGTTTCTCACAAACCTGTGATTTCCCCATTTTGCTCAAGCAATTTGACCCTCTCTCGCAAAGCATCCACTTCAGCTTGTAGTGCTTCATGGTGCTCATCGATATGAAACTCGGCCTCAAGGTTTTTGATGAGATGAAGCACCCTGGTCTTTGAGGAATCAAAATCACCATGCCCTAACTGCCACAAGAACCACATGTCCATAACACTAGGCTGATCAATGTACTACAGCAATCTACTCTTTTCTGCAACAATTGAGAGATCACCTGCTGAAAAGGAAATTCACTGAGCATCACTCCATGTGCACCGGCAATAGTTCCAGAGCTGAGAGCTTGTCCCCCATGAGACTAAAGATCAAATCCTTGAAGGGGGTGGGGGAAGTACCTTGGACTCCAATATAGCTGCCTCCTGTCTTAGTCTGTCACACTCACGCTCCAAGCATTTGAGTTTCTCATATACCTCATTCAAATTTTCAGTCTCTGCCTTTGACAAACTGGAATTTGAAGCATGGCTGCTTCGTGCAAGTGCATCTTCCAACTGTGTCACATGTAGTTGTGAATCAGCAAGTGCTGCTTCAAGTTCCTGCAAACAAAATGCAAGGGATTTATTTTGAGTTGCAAACCCTACAGACATGTATGTATAGAATAGAGAGTTAAACTCAAAGGAAGTGACCAGCATATTCATGTCTCCACTTTTACAGTGGGGCTCTACAGAGTTTTTCTTTTGCCATCCAAAAGCAGATCAAGTCACGTCCCCATGGACATCAATAAGGATGCATCTCAAGGTAACAAGAACTATCCTGATCATTACCTTGATGCGCATGTCTCTCATCTTCTTCTGAGGTGTATTTGGGGAACCTGGCTGCTGCTGCTGCTGCTGGCTGGATACAGGAGCTTCTTCATGGTCATAAGATTCCACTATTGCCTTAAGCCCATCTCGCTCCATAGTTAGCAATGCCACCTGTGGAAGGATATTACAGTTCATCGGATTACAAAACAGAAGGATCAGTATCCACAACAGCAACGCTGTCCACTGATAGAAGATGCAAAAGCAAACCCTATGAGAGGACCAAGGGGGGATTAGAGCTTTTACGTCCCTTTTTTTTACCTTACGCTCAGTTCTCTTCAGCTTGAGCGTGGCATCCGCCACTTCTGCCTCCGCTGCAACTGCTCGAGCCTCCGCTTGCTGCCGCAAGCTGTCAGTCTCTAGAAGCGCATTCTGAAGCTCCGCAATCTCAGCTTGCGATTCCTTTTCCAACTGCTGCATCTTCAATCTCCAATAAGCGACATCAGCAAGCCCTGCCATTATCCCTAAATGATATCACCACCGCAGCTTCTCTGTCTCTCTGTCTCTTCTATCACTTGTGGAGCAGCATGGCAGAAGAATGCGGAAGAAAAGAAACCTTCAAATCCGCGAAGATTTATTCAACAATAGAAACCAGCAACAGTGCGAATTCTTCAATTCCAAAATGAAATGTCGCGAATCCCGAACTACGTGAACCAATTCTTGAAGCAAATAAATAAGTAAAGACTACTCTACAAAAATTCTAAAAAAATTCTCCATTCGAAGATGAAAAAGAAGCAGAAGTGCGAAATCCAAAGAGTGATGCATTTTGCCACTGTCTTAGTCGTCGTCATCGTCGTCTTCTTCTTCCCCATTGAATGCTCAAGAAAGTCATTCTAAAACTTCACTCCAGTTCTCTCCCAAAAAAACAAAACGGGGGATCAAAATACAAACCAAAATTGCAATCCCGCGCTCGTCCATGAATAGTAAGTTAGTAAGTGCACAGTCTGCGTGAGTGGGTTTAAAAAGTTTTTAGTAGATTTTTGGGGATCTGCGAAACCCTAAATTTTTTGGAGGGGTTGTTCTTTATTTGTTTTGCCATGTTAACCGCCGTAGTAGCCTTTACTGGCGAAATTTCGCCAAAAAGTTAAACTAAAAATCAAAAAATCGAAAATGAAGTGTTTTTGAAGGTTTTCAATCGCCAGAAGTGAGGAAAAAAATAATAATCACCGGATCCCTGTATTTTGGTTTCCACTATGTAGCCAAATATATAGAAGATGGTTGAAGATTTAAAGTTTAGATTTGGCTTATAGCCAGATTTGGCTAAATCTTCCTAAGGACTATTGCCTGTTGTTCTTTGTACATCTTTCGATGGATGGTCGCCACTGGGATTCCAAAAGAAAATTCCTAAAAGAAAACCCACTGGGCCATAGCCTAGTCCCATCCTCTCCCCCAAAAATTGAAGTGTCATGTTAGTACATCTCTCTCCAATTTAATTCAGGAAAGTCCTTTTTTTCTTTTGGGGGGTAGGGGGTGGGCTGCGCGGCTGCTTGAGCTTTTGCTTCTTAAGGGTTTGGGATGTTTTTTTTTTGAATGGCTCTTTCTTTGCATTTTTTGTTACTTCGAGATACCTTTAGTCCTCATTGTTCTAGCCTTTACACTTTAGATGACCTCTCTAAGCATGTTAAAAGTGTTCACTCTCTTGCTAACCTTTTTTCCTAAGCTAAACAAGTTGTTTTATTTTTGCAAGTGTTTTTTTCTCATGTGTTTTTTTGTGGTTTTATTTTTTTTGTTTTTTTTAAGGTTGGTTTTAGGTTCAATTTAGTTCCATTTTGGGGTTGTTGGAGTTTCGTTCTGTGTGTCTTCATTTGTTTCATAGGAACTCTCAAACCATTTAGGACAAAGTTAAGTAGGCTTTTCACCTACCCCTTCATCGAATTGTTCAAAACCCAATAGTCAAATTAACATGGTTCATTTTCTTCGTAATGCTTCGTTGGTGTTTGCATTATATTCGAAAAGGTTGTTCAAGTCAACAAAAGGTTTTTGTTTATTTCAAGAGGTTTATAGCAAGCGATTGGGCCTCTTTTGAATAGGAATCTTTAAGTGCTTCATGTGTGCCCCATTCTCACCACTCATGGGAAGATTTTTCAACCATTCATTTTTGTCAATGTTTAATTTTAAGGAAAACTAATGAATATAATCATGTTGCCAAAACTTTTCAACCCATGATGTTAGCAATTCCTTCGAAGGACACTGTTGTTGCCTTGTGCTAACTACACCCCCTCCTCTAAACCTTGTACTTTCACCTATTTTTTTCTATCAACCTTAACACACTTTTGTCTTTCATTGGACTCTATTTGCTTAAACCTTAACCATTATTCCCCATTTGTCTTTGGGTGGGTTTTTTGGGATGGTATACGAACATCTCTCGAAATACTTCATACTAGAGGACCCATCTCAAGGTTTTCAAAATTATTCCAGGTTGTTACTATTGTTATTCATGGGGATATCCTTAGGTTGGTGGCCTTAATGTTGGGGGCTATCAAATTGTTGGCAATAGCAAAGGACACTAATGGTCTTCGTCTTATTGCCATAAGCAAGGTGTTTTTTTTATTTAATAATTGTTCCATTGTCGTATAGCTTTGGCAGCCATTTTAGGAGCACCTATCCCCCCATTAGTTTAAAGGCTATGAGGCCATTGTTTTTGGTATCCAAGCCTTGTTCAACCTACACCCTGATTGGGCCATGATGTAGGTCGACGTTGAAAACATTTTTAATAATGTTTTTTAAGCTATTAATTTTAGAGAGTTATGTGATGTCAAGGGGCCTTTGGCGAACATTGTCATTTTTACTAAGTTGTTCTATGGTGTTCATTCTTCTTTATATTACCAGCATGGGCGGCATGTGGAAGGGGTCACCATTATTGAATCATCTTCAAACAGGAGCTAGCAAGGTGACCCCCTAGAAGGTTCTTTATTTGCTTTGGCCCATTATCGAACTTTCTTAAAGACCATTACACAAGCCCCCAATTGCATCTTTCCATCCCTAATGGATGATACTCACATCATGGGGCCTATGAGTGATATTACTCGTGCCTTTGACCACCTTTCAACCCAATTAACCGTAGTGGGGCTTAGGGTCAAGATGTCAAAGTGTAAACTTTGGAGTCCATCAGAGATCTCTCTAAGCATAAAAATTATTTAGGGCTACACTTTGGTCATAGATGGCTTACACATTTTGGGTGTGCTAGTAGGTTTTCAAAACTTTGCCACACATTTTTTGGATAAGGTTTTATCTTAAGACGTGGCACATATCAATGATCTTATTCTCCTGGGAAACACCCAAGTTACTTTGGGCATTTCATTCTCATGTATAGCTCGTTAACTTCTTATTTCACATGGATAATACCTCCTTCTTCCTTCTTATTTCTTTTAGCAAGTTTCGACGAGAAAGTTATGCAGGTATGTGGGGACATTATGGGTCCAAGATCGTGGGAGGTTTTTCAAGGCTTTTTAACGAGGCGTTAGGTTCGACTACAATATCCATTGGTGGTATAAACTTTTTCTCTATGGAGGGCTGTGCCCCATCTACTTTTTTAAGGAGTTGGGCTCTAGTGGCTCCGTATTTGTGCTTTAGGTTTTGTATTTTTGATAAACCTATTTTGGAAAAATATGTTTATTAGGTTGAGGGGGGCCCACACCAACTTCAATCATATTTACATGTAGTGCAAAATGGTGTCGTGCGCATCCACATCGCCTACCAACATACATCGCTGCCATGCCAATTCACAGCCATGTTAGAATCCAAGTACAGGGAAACACTAACACCAAAGGACTCCAACCGCCCCCCTAGCTGGCAGTTAGGCCCCTCTAACCCCAACTAGCCTTATACTGTTCTACTGCTATTCACTTAAAAGAAAGGAAACTAAACATGAGCCTATTGCTGTTTGCACCTTGGACAGAACCACTGTCCATCAGGAATGTGCTCCACTGGCGGCCGTAAGCATGACATATGCCAACCACGTGAGCAGCTGTTGCAAACAAGCATTGTAGCAGCCCCGCTAGCCAATCCGCAAAGCATGCACTTCAACCCAGCAGGAACCACTGCTACTGTTGGGTCAACAATGCCATCAATGTTTGGAAGGTGACAAGGTGCACAGTTGCGCACATGATCCTTCCAAACCATACCATCATGGCCTTCTAACAACAACACTCCTGATGGCAAGACTTCACGCACTCTTAAAATAGTGCGCCCCGCAACCACGTCCAAGGTAGTATGAGCAACCTGCTGCAAATACACAAAATCCCTAGGAGAAAATCTTCTGATGCTAGGTCTATAACCTCCTCCACGGATGGTTGCGTACCTGAGCTTATCGCGATGCTGTGCAATAGATAAGTTCTGAAATGCCATTGGCATAACCCTGCGGAATAG
>Ga0116227_10002708_pt1 | contig 40016 bp, 41 predicted proteins | sample S1TSphgellanicum_FD_89693 | JGI IMG/M metagenome (GOLD analysis project Ga0116227, IMG submission 89693) | Host-associated microbial communities from peat moss isolated from Minnesota, USA - S1T2_Fb - Sphagnum magellanicum MG | ecosystem: Host-associated > Plants > Peat moss > Unclassified...
AAACCCAAACACCCCCTTTTAAATCCACCCTCCTTTTGTTTAAAAAAGAAAAAAACCCCCTCATTATAGAAAAAGATGGTTTTTTATATCCCCCCCCCCCCCCCCCCCCCCCAATGTAAGGGAAAAACCTATTAAAAATGTACATGAGTTGGAATAAAAATGAAACCAAGGAAATTTCCAAAGTTATGGGAGAAATATGAAAAGATTTTACCATGTAAAAACAAGGGTGTGAATTTTGGTGAAATAAAATTTCCAAACAAATGAATTGCACCTAGTAAGCTAGTTGGGGAAATGGGTGTTATGCGCATCCATGGCAAAAGAGGTTTACAACTTTGGCAACATCATGATGACTTTTCACTTACTCCACAAAAAGTGAGGGGAAAACATGTTAATATCTTTAAACTTTCGGTTTCAAAGAAGATTACCATCAACCATTTGGCTCCTTGGGAGAAAACAAAAGGTCATACGTGATAAAAACAAGTCTACCACACAATGTTTCAAATTACCATCTTCACAATATGAAGCAAGTGAGTCATTTTCTACTACCATTACTTTATTGTGCATATCGTTATAACACAAGTTAATAAAATAAGGGTTAAAGTTGGCCACCATAGAAACTTTCATCATAGAAAATTCTTGTGAGTTATCTCCTCCTCCAAAAGAAGTACAAATGAATTGGTTTATATGTTCTATTCTTGAACATGGACAATGTTATGAATAGGAAAATTTTGGAAATTTTTGAAGAATGCATGATTCATTTTATGGAGATGGAAACAAAGGTTAACTTATGCAATAGTATTCCTATTATAACATTTGACCAATGGTACTTTTACCTTCTTGTAGCTTGTAAGTATGTGGACTTATCATACTATTGTAGTTAAATTTGTAATCATCAACATTTGTTTGTGTTTAAATAATTGGTTATTTAATTATTGTGTAGGATAATGGAGTAGTTGAAGGATTTTTTAAATCTCAAGAATTCTCGAAAACCATGAAATTGGAAATTTTAATTTCAATAATGATTTTCATGCACGTTAAGGCTATTGAAGAAAAAACAAAATGGGGTTGGTCACCATTATATGGTGCATTGAAGAAGCATCCTTTGAAGAAAGGTCTGCCATGCCCATGGGTCCACACAAAAGAGGAGTTGTAAAACATATCAACAAAGTTGGAAAAAGGAGATAGAATTTTTTTCCTTGAAGAAACAATGTTTTCATATTGTAAGAACATTCAAAATGTTTTGCATTACATCATTTGAGAGGTCGCATCTACTAGCTCATCTTGTTTATCTAACTCAACGCACAATCTCATATTATTCTTGTGAATTCGATCATTATGTCCACCTTACCATAACAGTTCAAGATTTCATTAATTACATGTTTATGTGGTTCTCCAAAATGCATCTAACATTAAAGAATTATTTTGATGCACCATTACAATTTGTTGGGGCTCCTAGGCTTCAACCATGAACAACCATATCTTGTTGTTGAAAAAATCCAAAACTTCATGTTTAAGATTGCTTATAAAGCAATTTCTAAATACAAAGTGTAAGAAAGTCCAAGCAATTGGAAGACATGTGATGCAATGTTATAATAATTAAAGATCAATGCTTGATGAACTTTATCCTAAGCATATTTATAGATTGCCACATGGTCTATGCATTGTGCAATTCTTACCTTCCACCATTAATAATTGTCCTCTTTAACAACAAAAAATAATTTAATGTTTAGTTGTTCCCCACCAAGTTTGAACCCACATTGCATGAAGCAAGGATATAATACCTACCATTAGCATGTTTCTTGACATTTATAACAACAATATATTTTATTTTATTCATTGTAAAATGTTCATCAAACCTTTATGTAGAGCCATGTAGGGCATCGCAAGGATGTTCAAACAAAGCTCATTAAGGAATATTTAGCACTATTTAATTTATCAATATCCACTTAACTTGGTAGTTTTTATATTTGAGCCTTTTTTTTTGGGGTGATTGGTCAATGAATGAATCCTATCATAAAAGATAAAAAATTTGAGATCTTATGCAAACGTAACTAATTCAAAAAAACAACAATAGGTATATATTATTATTTTAAGGAGTATTAAGCCAAGCCAAAAATGGCAAGGAATAATTTTAGGAATAAAATTTTCATGAACCAATGAAAGGGTTCTCATGCAACTTGGAAGGTCCGATTTTGGTGTTCTCATTAGGTTTTCAATAAGTTTTCACTAATATTCTTATTGTGTTTGACAAGTTCCCATGTGTTCCCCAAGTTATTATCATATCCCTTCTCCAAAACTTTGCATAGTTAGATCAAAGGTTATGTAATCTTTTATTTTGGAATGTCCATAGTAGGAGTATTTATTATTACTATGACATGTCAATCAAAGAAACCCATCACCAAAACAAAAGACAAACAAAGTCACTTTGGAAACACCCCTTGTGCCCTGCAACTAATTTACACAACTAACAATAGGTGTCCATAATGAAATCTTAAACTTTTTCTTCTCACCCATTGGACTTCAATTTTGTGTTTCATTTCATATTGAACTTTGAAGGTGGTCAATTTTCAAACCATAACAAGGAAGGTGTGGGACACATGATCACCTAGAATTTATAGGGTTTGATTTTGTCATGGGTTTTACACGATTCATTAAAATTATTCATAAAATAAAATAAATTGACACCAAAACCCCTTAATTGTGCTCGATTGGGGATGGAGCATGAAATAGGGGGTTCAAAATTTCCAAATGAAATATATAGGGGACCAAATTGGTTTTTTCACCAATTTTGGTGGAAAATTAGTTGCATCGCTTAATTTGATGATTTTAATTCCCACACGATGCCCCAATGTTCATTCCATACTATTGATTTTTTCATTTTGCTTTGATGCTTGTGTGTTTGGTGAAGAAACATGTGTAAGGAGTTGTGAAAGTGAGGGAAAGAGAATTGGTTGTTCTTTTGCAAGAATTCAAGAACAAAACATTGAAAGTTTATCAAACTCTATTGAAGCCTATTGAAATGTTTGTGCGAAAAGTGCAATGAAGTTGTTGAACTTGCAAGCTTTGAACTTAGTTCAAAGCTTGTGCATAAGTGAATGCAATGCCCATTTTTGGTCAAGGTCCAAGTGTGGAAACAAAATTTGAAACCTAAATAAGGAATGGTAAAGTGGAAGGAGGAACAACTAGCAAAGTGGCAACAATCAGCATAGTGAAGGAGGATTAAATGGCAAAATGGTACAAGTAATATAAGGGAGTGAAGAATGACTGGCAAAATGGTAACAAACAACAAAGTGAAGTGAAGAATGAATGGTAGAATGGCAATAAGTAGCAAATGGGAGTAATGAAAAAATGGCAGAGTGGTTGTAAGCAATGGAATGGAATGAAGAATGAACGGCAAAGTGGCACCAAGTAGCATAATGGTAACAAACAACAAAGTGAAACAAGGTTCAAATGGTAGAATGGCAACAAATAGTAAAATGGAGGGAGGAGTGATTGGTAGAATGGTAATATAAACAACAAAGTGGAGTGAGGAACAACTAATAGAATGGGAACAAACAACATAGTGGAATAAATAGTGATTAGTAGAATGACAACAAACAATAAAATGGAGTGATGAACGACTAACAAAGTGGAGTTTTGGAAATGAGGATTTAGGTTTTAGATTTTATTTTTGAACCCTTTAATCCCTAGTAGAAAAACTAGAGGCATGACATTAATGGATGTGTCTTAAGAAGATGATGAAATGTTGTATGATTGCTTCAATTATGTAATTGAAAAACTCAACATTTGGGGGTGTGGTTTATTTCAATTTATTGTTACAAGATTTGTGAATTCCATGGCTACCACATGGTTAACATAGTTTCGAAGATATAATCCTCTTAGGTTTGTACCATTCCAACCAATATTTCAAACACAATTTGCTTTAAACCCTAAGCCTACTTTTCAATCTAGCATCAATTTATTATTACATGGTCAAATGCCCTTGTAATACATCACATTTTATCACACCTTCTTGTGAGTCTTTCTCTGCATCTTCATAAAATTAACAAGATATGGTTTAAGGTAATTGTTGAAACCATGGAATGAAATTGTGTATATTGATCATAGATCATATTTTCATAATATTGCAATCCATCACATTATAAGGCATTATGTTCAAAAGTGCTTAGATTTTGAATTTGAATGTTTGAATGGTTATTTGCACACAAGTAACATCTTCCTTGAATGTGATTCAAATACCAAATCATATGAAGACCTTACCTTGGCATTAGAAAACCCCTAGATAGTTTTACATTTTTGGTTTTAATTTTTTGGCTCAATTCCCTTGTAAATGACCTTACACAATGAAAACTGGTGCATAATTTGTTTTCATAAGTGAGTGATATCTAAAGCAAATGGTTATATTTGTAGGACACTAAGCACACAAGACATTGAATACCCCCTTCAAATTTCACTGAGGTCAAAGCAAATTCATGTGTGGTGTTTGTGTGGTTTTGCCACAAGGTTGGCCAATTGTTAGTGGAAGACTTTTTTTGTTATAGAAGAAAAAAAAACCATGTAATATGTGGTTGGAATTAAGCTACTGGTAAATGGTTGCATACTACAAAGGGCCCAACTTGGGCAGTTTCATGACATGTGCATAAAATATACATTGGCAAAATGTGTTGCATTTAATTTTGGGTTTCACTTTCAGTGTTTGGGCTTGATATTTTGATTTTCACAAAGTTAATGTTATACAATATTACTTGAAAAAAAAGGATTAAATTCAAGAATAATGAGTATATTATGGTATATGTAGTATAATAAAACATGTTTTCTTTTTTTTGTACTACACTAGGTTTGGGTTTGAATTAATCAACCAAAAAATGTTTGAAATGAAAAATTAAAAAATGGCCCACCTCACATATGTTGTCATCTTCTATTTGAAAACATTTATTTATCAAAATATTAATTTACCACATACTTATGGTCATCGCCCTAAAAACATTAATTTGTGATATGATAATTGTAATTTATAAATTTATTCCAATCACATGGAATCACAATGTTTAATAAATATTATAAATTTTATAAAGACTAAAAATCATTTCAATCTTTTTTTGAATATATTTGCATTTTTAAACATGTTGTGACATATATATTTTTGGCACAAATATATTTAACATCACATCATATAAAATTAAAAAATGTAATTGTTTTGGCATTTGATTTTTTTGAATTTTGATCTATTATAATCTACAAAAACATTGTGAAAGTCCTTCATAACAATGACATGGTTGAAGTTCAAATATAGGATCCCTAAAAAGTAGTACAATGTGACAATAATCTTGGTCCTCTCATAATGTGTTTTCATTTGAATGTTAGGTTCAAATTTAATTCCTTATAATAGAACAAGTACATGTGTTATTCTTTGTAGAATAATTGTTCAATTGCACATAACCATGCATAACAAGTTGCATTGACACATGTGAAAATATTGATGGGGTGTTTCTAGGGTATTTTTTCAAGCATTTATTATTTTAAATATTGCTCGTTTGAAATTGCCATAAGGTTAGACCCATTATTAGGCTTGTTTACATTGCTTATTCCCCTTTAATTAATGTTATTGATAAATTTTTTTCCCATTGTTTTAATTTATAAAAATTATTTCAAAGATATATGTGCACCATGGAAGGTATGTGATATTAAAAATGTATGTGTCATTTTAGTTAGAACTATTTCCTATTTTAAAAAAAACCATATGCATGAAAAAAAGTAATCCTAAAATGAAGCCTGTTCTCTTAGCTTCAAGCAGGCCCTCACTTGTTATATTAAAGCTTGTGACCTTGGGGCTTTAAATACCATATAATTTACTCAAACTTTGGTATACATTCCGCATGTAAACATATAATAATCATTAAAGTTGAAAGTTATTTAAAATTGTCAATCTTGTCATACCAATATAAATGTATTGAATTACGATCAAAAATAATGTTTCTAAATTCTAATAAGTATGTAGTTGAAACTTGAAGCTCAAAATAAGGGGTGTGTCACATTGTGGACTTGCCATTTGCTTAAAAAAATATCTTTAGGCATTACAACAAAAGAAGGTGTCCTTGTACGCCAAATGATTTCATTGGATTATGAGTGAATTCATTAGTCATAATGAATAGGGACTAGTGAAAAAGTAATGAATTCACTGGTTCAGTGAATTGGAACTAGTGAATTGCACCCACATTTTGTAGTAGTGAGAAAAAATATAAAAATCCAAAATATTTCACCATGCAAAAATGTAGTCTTCAAAAAATTCTCTAAAAGAAACCAAAATCCTTCAAGATATTATAACTCTATCACTAATCTCAAGTTTCAACACAACTGAAAATATCATCTTTCAAAATTCCTTAATCAAAATAGATTTGTTACCTAGGGGCCTATGAAAACCCCTTAAGCTACTATATACTCTATAATGAATCTAAACACAATATCCTTGCCTCGGTAAGCAAGGCCAACAAAGAGTGAACTCCAAGACACTTAATTCAGCCCCACTTCAAAGAGTTTTGAGTGTGTGACTTGTGATCACTGAGTAATAAGAGCATCTCCACCAACGCTCAGTATGTGACCCTGCACTGGAAATCTTGGATGAGGTTCATCAGTTAAATCCAGTGTCTCCACTGGAAGACTAGACTACCTGGAAAACATCTTGCATAGATTTCAGAGGCCTGGAACAGTCTAATAAACACAGTCAAATCGTATTTATTGACTGCTCCTTATTTTCTGATTGGGTAGATAGTTTGATTGGTCCAAGTGGTTTGCTATTAGTAGTCTCTCACCTACTTGCACTCCTATTTTCAGTTTCATGGACGGGGTTGGAGAAAAATTTAGCAACTAAAACTTGGATGTGAGAAATATGTTTGGAGGGTCACATACTCAGCAGTGGTGGAGATGGTCTGAGACTCTAAGTACCATTGGGAACTTAATAGAAACAATAGAAAGATTACACTGGATGAGGGTTTTTTGGGGCCGGGGGGGAAGGCTGGGGGAGGGAAAACTAAGAGGAAAAACCTGAAGTTCGCTATTAAAATATGTTGCAACCCTGCAAAACTTTATTTATAAAGACACCGAAGATTTGGAAAACGTACAAAGGAATAAGAAAAAAAAAGAAGGGAGAATTTACAGGACGATCAAGTTAGCTCAAACTAGATGTCAAAATCTCTTCATGTCAAAAATCAAACATGTAGTAGGTTGGCCATATTTTTTCATGTCAAAAATTGATCACCTGCAATAGGTCGGTGGTGGTGATGCGAGGTGTGTCCTGAAAGGGTGAAGTCGAGAAGTAGCTAGACCTAAGGCCAACCGCCCATAGAACTTGTTCTCTAAGGTCTAGTTCCCGAGAATTTGGGGAACATCTTCCATCCGTGACACGTGGCGACTACCCATCTAGCACACGTGGCAGTGAACTTGGTAACAAAAATGACGGGGGAAAACTTCGAGTAACAATTATCCAATACAAGGATGGCACGTATAACAAAAAGGTAATAAAAGGTCAGTAAAATCCTGGCCTTTGACGTCTTCTTCGGGTTTTTACGTTTTTACTGCAGCCGCTTTCTCGTCGTCGTTGTTCGTCGTCGTTGCCCGTCGTCGTGGCGCGAGAGAGAGGGAGAGGAGCGCGGGCGATGGCGGGGCGACGTTGCGCGTAGCGTCCATCGTCGGCATCCTTATCGTCATCTGTGCGCTGTTGTATTGTGGTTGCCTTTTCTGCTGCTGCTGCAGCGGATATATAAGCCTATTCTTCTTGCCTTTGTTTTTCGTACGTGTTTTGCGGGGCGGCTTCAGTTTCCTGCTTCTCAACTCCTCGGACATATACTGAATTCGTTGATTTTTGTCTTTGGGTTTTCTGAACGCGAGAAGATTGTGAAGTTGGAGCGCAGAGGGGTTTCTGGAGGAGTGTGTTCTTTCTTCTTTTTTTAGGTTGCTTGGGGGCGATTGCTTTAATTCTTGGGATGTGTAGTCTGGAGAGTCGCTCTGTGGTTTGTTGTAGTTTTCCTCTGCAACGCAAGGATTCTGTTGCTACTGTTCGGAGGGTTTTCTTGGAAAACGAGAGATCCTGAGATCTGGCTTCACGCAAAGAAAAAGAATCTGAAGACACGAATTTTTTTGAAGTGTGTGGGAAGAGGAATTTTTTGGGTTGTGTATTTTCTCACTGTAAGAAGGGAGTGTGAAGTTGCTGCAGCCAGAAGGCTTTTTGGGTACAGAGAGAAAAAAGGAGGAAAGCGGCCGGGGAAGGAAGGAAGGAAGGAACCGAGGATTGTAGGGTAAGAGAAATGACAGAAACGATCATTTTGCGAGCTGTGACGTTGACGCATGTGAGGTACAGAAAGGGAGACGATCTAGGTCACGCGCTGGCATGGGCATCGCTACTGCCTGTTTTCATCGGTCTCGGAGGCTTCGTGACGCACTTCATCTTCAGACGGGAGCTGCAGGCTTTCTGTTTCGGTCTAGGGTTGATCGTTTCGGAAGTGATCAACCAAGTGATCAAAGAATTAGTGCAAGAAGTGCGACCCGCGACTTGCGAAGCTCTAGAGATGTGTGATTCACACGGCTGGCCGTCAAGTCATTCGCAATACATGTGTTTCTTCGCTGTGTATGCTACTCTTCTCTCGGTACGGAGACTTCAGTTTGCTGACGAGTTGAGAAAAGTGTTCACCGCCTTGTTGCCATGGCCGTTTGCGCTCACAGTCATGTACTCTAGGGTTTACTTAGGTTACCATACCACGTCTCAAGTGATTGCCGGGGGCTGTTTAGGGCTCATTCTCGGATCTTTGTGGTATTTCTTCATCAACGTCATCGTTGCACCTTGGTTTCCAGCCCTGGAAAACACTTTCCTCTGTCGCTACTTGCGGATCAAAGATAGCTCCCATATTCCTGATGTTATTGGATTTGAGTACAAGAATTCCAGAGCCGCTCGAACAGACTTGGATTCTAAAAATGAAGGCAAAATCTCCAAGGACTGACTGAAGTTGAGTCACATTTTTTCCTCAAGCTTAACAACCACGAGAGGTATATTCTCAAGCTTCACAACATTGCAGGTTAGCCTACAACACTGCTGCTGTTCAGTTGTTGACCATTGCTTGCAATTAAGTGTTGATAGGAGCATGAGCCTTACAGAAGATGGATTGTCACTCACATCTCCAAAGCCATTTAATTCTTTCAATTGGACTCATGGAAGTTTGTTGTTGTTGCTGTTTGAGCAATTTGTTTTGGCCCATTGTTGTGGCTTTCTACACAAATCTCATGTACGAAACTTACAAAAAATGATCTTGTAGAAGATGCTATGTCTCCACCATCCTCAAAGCCAATTTAATTGTTTTGATGGATTTAAATTCTTTTGGTTGAACCATTCTTCCTGTATTTGTCAATGCTCATGAACTCAAATGGGTGGCTAAAGAAACTCTGCTATGATTATAATGGACTACTTTTTCTAATCTTAGAGGAATTGCACTAGTTAAGCACTCAGCATTTCTGGACGCCAATGTTTCTGTAGGAGAGCTTTGTTTATAGTCTCTTTCTGCTACAAGTGAGACATGAAGGAATGGTTGACAACAATTGAGCTATGAAACAATTCTTTGGGACAACTGGAGGAACAGTGATGTACTGATTTGAAGCAGTCCTTGATGCTTGTTCCAATGCCTACAGTTTCTGGCAGAAATTCTGCTCTTGGATGTCAACTATTTCTTGTCTGCAGTATTTGAAATTTGAGCAGATAGATAGTTGGGCAAAATTCTTGACACCTTGTCAGTTTGATTAGCCTTCCTTTGTTGTCAGTTCATATGGTTGTGTTTGTCTCTAGCATGGGTGGGGACCCTCAGAGCCACAAGCCTCAGGGCCACAAGCCCTGGAACAAACAGTGAGCTGTTCCAATGCCTAATCCAGGACCTCACAATCCCAGGAAAATGTTCTTAGTTTGCCCTATAATTGCTTATTAGTGAAATGGAAGGACTGAGTCAATGAAGGAGAAAACATCCTTAAATTCCAACTTGACTTTAAATGTGAACCCAAACAGTTTGTTATTGATGGTGCAATCAACTACATTGATCTCCACAACTTTCTATTTTAAGTGTAATTGCAATTGCAACGATTACACACAACAGAATATGCCCAAAATGTGAAATATGAAAATAAACCCCTTATTTCAATACAGGCATGACATTCCAGAGGAAAGATCAAAACAACCAATTGAAGGTGATACAGCAAGAATGACTTGATTCCTTTACCTAGAGTAATCATCCCAAAGTGTCTGATCATCATCACCTCCACCTTGAATAGCACTGCTTAGTTGCCAGGTATCACTAACTTCATCACCTCTCATGGTGGGTGTGGATAATAGCATATAGAAATCCACCAAAAATTTTAGACAAACCATTATACAATCATCTGCATCCAGAGTTTCTTTCACATCTTCTGAAGCAACAGGAAGATTCAGATGTGATATTGGCTAGCCCTTGAAAGATATATTCTCTAATACAAGTAATTACAACCCCAAAGTAATGCTATATTGTCATGCTTTCCCCTCTGGCAGAGTTGCAAGTATTTTCACAAGATCACCCCACAGTTTCTCAGAACAAAAATTCCAAGAAGAAAGAACTGATGCAACAACAAATAGTATAAGACCACACCATGTCAAACAAGACATTTGGCTGGTTATCCAACAGAACTGCAAACTCAATCTCAAACTGTCAACCTGCTCCTCAATCGCTTTTCAAAGAGCTAACATGACCAAAGACAACTACGTGCTTGTTCTGGAACAGGAGATGTGATCAGACTAATGTCTTCCGTACATCAGTGTTGCTCCCTCTCAACAAAACCTTATTTGAACTCCAGGTTCACACAAATGACCCAAACACATATGCATAGGTGCCTCTTCCAACACCACAAAACCTTCTAAACCTCTGAAGCTAAGGGGGAAAGACAGACACTTGTCATGAAGGGAAAGAGCATCAGACAAAAATACTCCACACCGGAATTACAGAAGTATCATTGGTGTCCATGGTCATCATTTTTCTTATTTCCACCAAAATACTGACGCTCTCTTTCCTTGTTGATAGCATTCATTCTTGAATACTGCAAATATTGGCACAAATGTACTATATCAGAAACTGGGATTCCCATGCCTCAAAATTGCACAGAGTTTACAGTATGATCATATTGAACATCTGCAGTGTCTAAAATACGCATACTGGAGTTGAGATATCCCCAGAAGTATTCATAACTCTTCATACTTACAATTTGAGGCAACCTGAACAGAAATAATGAATTGACCTGAAACCAGGGTTATGACTTCTTTTCAAACCAACCAAAAGAGATAATACCAGAAAACTGCAGTCTGAACAACAACATTCTCTTGCTTTGCATTTCATTGACAATCAACAGCAACATACACAATTGTGCCTTAGTACCATGACATCCCCTCTATACTCTCCAGTTCCTGATAGTTGGGATATAGGCCACATACTGAGTTACTGAGAGAAACCCCGAGTTGAAGTGCAGGTAACAAATCTATAGGGCTCAGTCATGATTTTGGCCAACAGAAAAACTGGGAGTGAATTAACAATGGCAACAGAATTGCCTGCCCCTGGAACTATCTACCTAAACATACTCCTAAGAACACAGAAGAATATAAACAATAGCATTTGTATTACAAAAACTCCCAGTTTTTGACCCATAAGCTACTGAATTTTGTTCTTCAAGGGGACACCTTGTCTGATCTATGAGCATACTGATCCCTGAACTTCCCTTGAGACTCAAAAATCTTTCAACTATGTCTCGCTGAGTCCACTGCAAACTTGGCAGCCCCACGACCCTCACATGCAGCTTTCATAAGACTCAGGGATTCGAACACAAAAGATTATAGATCCTGGGTATCGGGTCTGAAAACCAGGATAGAAAGCTCAAATCCACAAAGAATGGAAGCTATTGCCAGGCTTCCTTCTAACCCTAATTCCCATAACCCTAATCGGGAAAGAAGCTCAAAAACATCTTCTAGGGGTCCGAGAACGGGGATCTGATTATTACAAATTCTTCATCCCACCAAGAAGCACGGATGCACCAAACGGAAGGGTTCAAGAGGGCAAGAGAATACAAAGGGTAAAGAAGAAGAGCGAGGGAGAACAGGGTTGGGGGGGCTGAGGGGTAAAGAGAAAAAACCTCTTTGCGATGGTGGAGACATTCAAAGTAATCGTCGCGGAGGGCAGTACACTCGGCGGGCATGACGCAATGCGTCATGCAGTCGCTGAAGTCCATCCACACATCGTAACATCGTCCCTTCTTGCCGTTGATTCCGAAACCGGATGCCATCGCCACAAAGATCTGTGCAGCAAACAAACACAATCCCAAGAACAACGATCGTTATCTCCGTTCCTCTTTCTCGACCGCTTGTTCTCGTTAGAGAACTAGGGTTTCCTGAACCGTAACCCAAACCTAACACAGAGCTTCGGAAACAAGTTCAGAGACTCCAGATTTCGAGCATTCAGGTCCGGAGTAGTGCTCTGCGGTTGCGTCTAGTTTCCCGAACTTGAACCCACAGATAAATATAAGCTTCGGAGACGCCAGATTTCGAAAGCTTCAGGTCTGGAGTAGTGCTCTGCTATGACAACTAGGTTTCCGAACCTGAAAACGAACCTAAATATGAGACTCGGAAATAGGTTCGGATATTCCAGAAAGCATTCGGATCTGGAGTAGTGGTCTACGGGTATATGTTTCCAAGCACGGGTAGTTCTTTTACCCGTCTTTACCCGTAGAAGGTCTGAAGTATTATGGACTCATTGGGTTCGTTTGGAACTGCCACATTCTACTCTGAAACTGTACGCGACGGGCAATTTTCAGCGTATTCTGTTTCTGGAATTGTCGTCTTCTGCTCCGAGACTAGACCGAGAGACAGCACGCAGGGTTTTTCAGCCTATTCCACTCGTGGAACTGTCATCTTCTACTCTGAGACTAGACCGGGGAGAGAAACGCAGCACGCGTCGACGACTTGAGCACCTCGAAGACTCCTACGGAGAGGAGGAGGAGGAAGAGGAAGAGGAGAAGCAGAGTAAGAAGAAGAAGAAGAAGAAGAAGAAAGAACGAAAGAGATCTGGGCCAGGTGCAAGGGTGATACTACCAGGAGGAGGAGAAGCAGAGTAAGAAGAAGAAGAAGAAGAAGAAGAAGAAGAAGGAAAGAGATTTGTGTCAGGTACAAGGGTGAAAGAGTGGAGGGTTTTTTAGATGGAGGGGTGGGATGTGAACACCAAATCCACAGTAGCGAAGATACCCTTGCTGACAACGAGAGCGGGGCCTCGGGATGGTGAGTTATGGACACAGAGGAGAAAGGAGGAGTTCATGGCACTGATCAAGTACATGGAGATGAACAAAGCTAAAGACAGCGATTGGTTTCGTATTGCGCCCAACGCGGACGGCACCAAATGGAAAGGCAAGTGCTGGTACGTGCACAATCTCCTCAAGTATGAATTCGACCTGCAGTTTGATATCCCTGTGACGTATCCGGCCACTGCTCCGGAGCTTGAACTGCCGGAGCTTGACGGCAAGACGGCGAAGATGTACAGAGGCGGCAAGATTTGTCTCACCATTCATTTTAAGCCTCTGTGGGCCAAGAACTGCCCCAGATTTGGCATCGCGCATGCCTTGTGTTTAGGTTTAGGACCGTGGCTGGCTGCAGAAGTGCCGCATCTTGTGGACACTGGTGTAATCCAACATAAGGAGAAGCAGTCTCAATCTTCTTCTGGACCCTGAGTACAATTATTCTTAGTAGGTTTATTGCATCTCTTCTGGTTTATTCTTCTATTCTCTGATTTGAATTTGGTATGTTTGCAGACTATATACTCTCATTTATATTGTGGATACATCATAGAGCGTCATGTCAGGTTCTGTAATCATTTTTGTGCACAATGAGCTGATTACGGGTGCAAATCTTGATGTTTTCCTTTGAGAAACAGTTGATGGCACCTTTTTGTTTCTCTGTACTTGATCCACCCAGATGTCTTTCTTTCATAGTTTCCTGCACAAACTTCTAGGATTTGAAATTGAAACTTCTGGAACTGGAATTGAATGTGTACATGTTTGTTTGTCTCTATGCTTGATCCAACCAGACATCTTTCTTTCATAGCTCCCTGTGCAAAAGTCTAGGGTTTGAAATTGAGACTTATGGAACTGGAATTGAATGTGTACATTTGTTTGGTGGTGGCGGCATCTGCAACCCACAAATGCTTGACCAAAGATCAAGTGTTGCAGATAAGTTCCGAACCTCACCTTCTGTTCAGCAGTTTTCATTTCAATTTGCAGCAAAAAGCATGGAATGGTTCACAGACCAGACTAGCTTTTCACACAATATGCATCTTCATGAGAAGCAACAGGAGTAGACCAGGTAATTAATTTATGTTTTCTTCATTCCAGTTCCCTTCAAGGCTCAGTCTGCACAACCTTAGGGTTGCAGATCTAGCTAGCTGCACTGCACATTGTGGTTGCATCACAAATGAACATTACAGACAGATTAAAAACTGGTGAAGGCCATTTGAGGCACAACCAAAAGACCAGATGGAAGCTAGAGCTGCAAGAGGCAATGCAGATTGAGGAAGTTTCACATGAAGAACTTCAGTGCATTTGTAACAGGCAGGATCAGATGCATGGTGGTAGTCAAATGAAGAGATTTCACATTTGTGAGAGCAAGTTGAAGATCAAACCAGGATGGGGTTCGCTGAGAAAAGAAGTTCCATGTAGGGATTCGTCACCAGAACCTTCCCCAGCCATAACACATGCAAACTGTTCATCTACACGATATAGTAGTTAAGATTCATCTTGTGAACTCCAACAAGGCCAGGATCTCAGCTAATTGAGCAGTTCCACATCAAATGAATTTGGGTTTTCTGAGATGTAACACATGCATGTCCACATGAACGGCAACAAGGACACTCAAAGTATAGATTAGACAATTGAATAGGATGCTAATCATTTACACTTACTTTACTGAAACAATCTCAGAAGCGCTTCTTCTTGTTGACAAACAGTTTTTCCCGTTTGATCCAAACATAAATAGCAACAGCTACAGTCCCCAAAACTGCTGAAACTACAGCCCATGGAAATGGTGCACTTTTGAAACATGACATTGTGGCCTCCATCTCTGTAGTAGCTGTATAAATGAATGTGTGTACAGCAAATAGGTCATGCTCCATTGACTTCAGATAGTAGAGGGCTGTGTCAAACTCAAAGTGTGAGAGGGCGGACATCACCTTGCTCAGCTTAAAGATAAGCAAGTTCCATCTCTGTGAAAACTCAAGGTGATTTTTTGGTCCCAACAGCTTCTTCTCCCCTCCATATGCTTTGATGGCATGAAGAAGATCGGCTGCACTACCCATTGTGTAGTTAAGCATTGTGAGAATTGTGTTCCGTCGGGCTGCATCTCTTTGAGCAAAAGAAAGATCCTGCAAGTCTGAAAACGGACCAAAGGGTGTTCGTCCAACTCCCCAACGGTAGTCAACCATTGTGCTGTTATGTTGGTAACTCCATGTCAGATGGGTTGGTGCAATCCCGAATAAGGTCTGAAGGAGGCCACCGATGATTGGCCGTTCCAGCTCTCGTGTTGGTACAAGCAGTTGTCGCCCATTACAGCTGTACTCAATCACAGCCTGTTTCATTGCTGTCCGTACCGCAATCACCATGTCTCGAAATGGCATGACCTGCACCCAACACTTGCTTCGAAATTTAGGGCAAACAGCACCTTTACATGTATTGTGGACACCCAGAACAAATTTGAGATATATCCAGGGGTGCGGGAACTAGCACCTCCCACCAACCCCTTACTCTGGAGCTTAAATTCTAAACCGACAATTGCTTATACCAAGTCCTTTGACGAATTCCTTTAGGTGGGTGATTGCACTCTTGCCCGATATTTAATACAATGGTTCCTTTGTACAGATAATATCAGAAGGCTTCTCTTGCTCACAATCTGTGTGACAATGGTGAATTGATAATCTAAAAGTCATGCTCCTACAGTTCCCACACAGAAAATAAGAGTTACCTGGTGGAAGCGGTCTAGCAAGAGCTGCCTCTCCGAATCTAGATCCCAAACATAGACTGGGATTACCCTTGTTGTTGCCCCTGGATGTTTGATTCCAGCATGCTCAGCAAGTTCATTGCCAAAGTCCGACAAAAAGTGATGGAGTGTCTTTGAATCTAAGTAATAATCCAGAAACAAGCTGTATTTCTCAAGCAAAATACGGGCTGTGTAAGTACGCATTGCACGTGAAAGTGCTGCAGAACACAATGGGCAATCAGCTAGGCTGACAATTGCATGTTGAAACTTGAGATTTTGATGGGAGAAGAGTAGACCATCCTTGTTTTTCTCAAGAAACAAGGCTTCCAGGGCTTCAAAGTCCAGTCCCTTGGGATCTGCTGCATCATCCTTACTGCCTGCTTTGATATGTATGAAATGAACCTAGGCACATGAAACACACTCCGTGGGTTAGTGAAGTATCAGGTGATAGTTTGCAAGGACCTACTGATGACCCCACAAGTGGATGGAGCCATGAAAAATGCAGGAAAGCCAAAGGGAGAAAGACCAAAACATAAGAGACTGGAAGCAGATTATGGGGCCTGAAAGTTTAACACCCACTTTAGTGATCGTGCCACTCTAGTCACTCTGATCTATTCATCTTACAGTAATACTATTCCACAATTATCCACTGTGATTCAAGGGACGAGCCAACAACTAAAGCTTGAAAACAGGCATAAAAATACAAAGAATTTACCTCCAAATCTGTCCAAAATGAGACCGGGATGCGAACTGCCGGGACAAAAAGCATTCGAGCAGCACTCCACACAAGAGAGGCTAGATCCGCTGCCAAAGTGGTCTGTTGGGAAGAACTGTAAGTTGAAGCAATAGGAAGCATCTCACCCTTCACATAACCTTCACCAGAAGTAGCTGGCCCATATTCTACAGGACCGGCTGCCAAGTCTATCCACATGTACCGCTCTTTGCCAGTCCACAGGCTTCCCAGACACTTGGTCAGGTAAGCAGCTTTAGCTGACTCACTGTATATGTATGCATATTTGCCGTGTGTTTGAGGCTTCAGATTGAGGAGGTAAACAGTGTAAGTTGGAAGTGGATCCTCCAAAACAGTCTGCACAATTCTATCAATGATCTCATATGGGACTTGGTGGAGTTGTCCTGGATAAGTTTTGGAAACTTTTGCTGAGAGAATCTGCATATGCAAATGAACAGACATCAATAAAACAAAACTTCCCATGAATGAAGCAAGACATATCACTGAGATTTGCAGAGAAATCTCCACAACAACTCTTCCAATATAACACAACAATGGGTGCAGACATAACCTTGTAAGCATTGCCCACAAAGTATCAGACCATCACCTTCATCACTGTGCTATAGCAGATTCTCCATTGTAATCTATTTCTAAGCAACATCAAATTCTTAGTAGAAATGAAAAGCAGCTGATAACCAAACCTAGATCTCCTCACCTTTCCTGCCAAAGAGAACAGGATTTGATACACATTTTGAACCCCATGATGGATCCCTATCTTTTTCTCTTGGCACAGAACTCAAAGGGGATAGATATCTATCTACGAGATTGCAGAGGAAATCTCCAGAACTTTGGAGGAGATTACGCACATACATTTTCAATGTGTTGATCAATCGCTGCATGAATCTTCTCTGCCAAATTCTCCTGCACCCGACCAACTTCCACAGTGATTTTGGTCTTGGGAATCAGCTTGTGCTGTGCATGTCCTATAACAGATGCATGCAGGTCCTGTGTCAAAGAAGCCAAGTAGGCTCCAAGCTCAGATTCCAAGACTGAGAGCCGGTGGTGCTCACTAGAAAAACCTACAAGTTTGACATGGATGAGTGTGGTGGATTCCAAGGACCCCAGAGTTCTGAGCTTCTCGTCGGTGTCGAAGTTGACAGGATTAGAGAGCCTGCGTTTGATGCCAGGAGGTAGGGTCAGGAATATATCCTTCTCACCCAATGGATCCGTCTTGGCTCCATATACTGCAGTCTCCAGTCCGTAAGCTGCCACTCTACTGATCCGGTCCAAACACAGAAACAACAAGAGCGCAAATGGATATAATGCTCCGATTCTCAAGCCCCTTCCACATCGCACAATCCGTGACTCCATCACTGCGCCGTTGAAGATTCTTATCTCTAAAAACTTCTGCACATTTTCAGTTGCGAAGCTCAGAATGAATGATGAAGAACAAGCAATCTCTTCTCTTCCCATCCTCGTTTGAAGATGTTGTTCTGCACAAAGAAGAAAGCAGAAAGGCGCAGCATCCATCTACCGGCAGCCGCAAAAAGCTTCACCCTTCCAGACTTCTCTTTCACGCTACAAAAAACACACTAAAAAATGCTGAAGGATCGAGGATGAAAACCAGCAAACACTGAACAACAACAAAAATAAAATTTGCCCAGATGGAGAGAGATGGAGAGAACTTACGTATTCTCGTCAGTCCCTTGGCTTGAGCTCCATGATCACGAAGACAACGACGAATGCCACAAGTGCGTGCTCTGGAGAGACACTAAACTCATGACATGACTACAGAGATCATCGTTCTGAAGCTCGAGGTCGAACAACACGGGCACGACACGGAGAGAGAGAGGGGGAGGGAGAGAGAACACACACACACACACACACACACGAGGTTTAGGGTTTGGTCCTTCCAGCACCAAACCCTAAACCTCATTCTCTGAACTACCTACGTCAGAGATTTGACTTCTATTCGCATCTTTTCTACAAGGACAGGCGAGGTATGGATTTCTTCGTAGTACGATGTGATCTTCTTCTTCTACTGCCACACCAATTTGTTGGTGCAACGGCGGCACATGTGAGAAGCAGCAGCCTGCGTAGCTTGCTGATGAAGTTGGGAGAGCATCCTCACAGCAATTAGCTCTGAGGCAGCAACCCTAAAGCAAGTTTTGACCTTGAAGACTCTGAGGGAGCGTGGTTTTCTCAAGTCCTTCAGGTTCTGAGCTTACAAGCAAGATGGTGGAGGAGGATCATCATCATCAACAAAACAATCTGAATGGGGTTGCAGAGCCGGAGAATGTGACGAGGGAGGATGATGATGATGTAGCAGCGGCACAAAGGAGGAGCGTGGGTGTCGCGGCAGAAGCTGTCCACCATCACAACATAGAACCACTCACAATTCTGCCTGCTGTGTTGCCTTCTTCTTCTTGTTCTTCATCATCAACCACTTCGGTTCCACAATTCACTCCTCCTGCCAATCCTGCGCCTGAACCTACTACCACTCGCTCTCGAGCCAAAGTTCCACTGGAGAAAGGCTACAGCCAAATGGTATGGCTCAAGCTTCTCCGGACAGAACCTGACCTTGCAGGTTCTCTTGAGTCTTCTCTTCTCTTCTTCCCTCTGCTCAATTCTTCTGGATCATTCAGACGTAGCTCACTCAGATATGGCTCACTCAGTCCCAAAATTGGAAGAGGAGTCTGTGGAGAGATAGATACAAATCTGCGTTCTTCTTCTGTATGTGGCCAGAGATACAGTCTGGGTTCAGGGTTCTGTCTGTTAGGCTGGCTTGCATTCAGCAAGGTTTCTTATTCTTGGGTTGACCTTGTTTTGGCAGGACTTAAAGGGAAGTCCAACAAGAGGCCAATACCCATAGCCGAGGTGAAGCAACACTGCACTGAAGAGGATGCCTGGACTGTTCTCCGGGGATGTGTGTACAACATTTCCCCATACATCCGTTTCCATCCTGGAGGTTCCACCAACTGCACATTATTCTCAAGTTTTTTTTTGCATACAGACTGACTATCCACATAGGAGTTTGCAACTTTCAACATTCATTATCCCCTAGTGGGTTGTAGGAATTCCTTCAAGTTTCCAGATCATGGTGTTTCTTCAATGAGCACAAACCTCAGAAGCAGTGGAAGATGTGATTCAAGGTGTGGCTTTGAAGTTGAAAGCATCATGTATAGATGGTGGTGTCTGTGGTGTTTGCAGGGCGGGATATGCTGATGAAAGGTGCTGGCAAGGATTGTACTTCTCTCTTCAGTATCCTCATCACTCTGTTAAAATTGTTTTTCTTCTCTTGTATTTCTCTGCTTTGTTGTGAATCTGATAGCAGGCATCTTAACAACCACCCATGCCTGCTGGCAGAACAATGTTCTTATATCCTCTTCCCAGTCTCAATTTACTGTAAGTAGGGATAAGCATATATATATGTGGTTTGCTTAACCGAGTATCATCAGTGAAGTACCATGCATGGGTGAACGCTGATTTCCTTCTGGAGAAATGCTTGGTTGGTGTTCTGGATGTTCCCCTTAAGTGATATCCTGCACATTTTACTGCCTTTACCAAGTACTGGCATGTGCATTTGAATCAATTTAGGTATCCATTAGTGAGCTTGCTTCAATTGGGGCGGCTGTCCCATCTAGATGATTTGGACATTCTTTTCCTGCATAGAGGTCTGTCATCAAGACCCTTGCAGATGCATAAGCTTCTTAATTTTGCAATGAGAAGTGTGTTACCAATCTTGTTTAGTCCTGGTGTACATGTGGGTTTTGTTTGATTCCTGGATACCCCCAAGTTGGTGATAAGATTAATGGAATGTCTGCACAGACAGATTCTACCAGTACTGTCTAATCTTGCTGCACTCTTGAGAGTTTGCAGTGTGCACCTATGAAGTACCCATTGTCATCATTCAGTGATTCAGTTTCTTGTTGGTGTTATGCATATCTAGCAACTGCCACATTCTTAAGACAGCCTAAAGATATTGGTCTTGTTTGCCCCCTGTGCCTCTATTACAAGAGAATTGTGTGGGATGTAAAATGCACTCCAAACAGTCTTTGTTAGGTTGTGTGTGTTGTCATGGCAGCACATGAAATGCAGTGCCATAGTCTGCCCATCAAGATTCTGCAGTTTTATACAGTACAAAGTGTGGAGTTTGACATGGTATTGACTGTGGATGCTTATGTAATCATCACAGGAGCAACTGTGATAAACTCCTGCACATTCTTGGCCTTTGAGTGTAAAAATGGTCTTTGTCCACTTTTGCTTGTAAAACAGCATCCAACACTTGAATGTTGCTTGGACATTGAAACGTAGCACATTCCTTTTTCCTTCTTGCAAAGCATATGCAGTAGTGGAAGCAATGTGCTTCAATAGATGGCACCTGTAGATTAGAAATAGAGTTATCACTTGTAACCTCTCTCCTTCAGCAATGATGCAGTGAGCAGCACAGGCCCTTGCCTGGGCACTTCTTTTCCTATCCATCCGCCCATTCAGATTGAGGATTTCCAATGGCAGTGAAAGTCTTTAACACAATTTTCAGATTCTTGCACAATTTCAAACTGAATTCACTGTCAAGAATTCTAACCAAAAGAGTGTCAAAAACCTAAAAGTTTCTTGGATCCTCTGTCTGCCAAGTCTGTTGTTGAGAATGATGAGCATGAGAACTGCAGTAGGGAGCATAGTATTAGCTCTCAGAAAGCAAGCTAGGTTTGGCTTTGTTTGCTATCCAACAACATATGTACATAAATCAAGGTCATCATTCTCTTTGGTTGCAAGCTGTTAGTCTTCTGCCATCGGGAAGGCTGCAAATTATATTTATTCTATCTAATTCCATTGCAGGATCACTGAATGTCAGAGTGGCTTGAATTCTCATCATCATTCAGTTTGAACAAACTCCAAGGCATTGCCATCAGGATCCCTTGCAAAGATTGCTGGTCTTCCTGACTTGCTCAAGGTGTAAGGGACACCTGTTCAAACAGAAAAGCAACAAGCAATCCATCAATGCAAACACACCAACTGTAAGTGCTCGTGTCCTTTTTTATTCCTGCAGAAGCCAAGAGCTAATTGTTGAACCTACCAGCTTTGTCAAACACCGCTTTCAGCTTGCTGACATCCTTAATGGCCACACATGCATGGCGATCTCGGCCACCATGCTTTGGGCGTCCTGTCTTGGGATCGGGATTTGGCAACTCCATCAAGTGAATCATTTGTGATCCAACATTCAACCATTTACCACCATATGGAAGCTTGTCATTCGGCCGAGTTGGATTGATCTCAAGGCCTGTCATGTAACACCAAAATGTTTCCTTCAATTTCACCTCAAGGCTCCACGGCAGTTTGGAGCATGCTAAAGATATGTGAAAATCATATAGATGATCATCAAAAACACTGACAGATGGAAGATAAAGGAATTGTGCAAGTGCACATACCCAGCAGACCGCAGTAGAATTCAAGTGAGCGCTCTGTGTTTTCACAGAGTAAACCCACATGATGCACTCCAGTGAATTCTACAGCTGTTCCATGACAAGAACACACCACATTCTTCAGTACAATCTAACATCCAGGGACTGATAGATCCTCTCTGATCTAGTTTCACAACATGCAGACATGTCTTGGTTTCCTGATCATCTTCACATTTTATTCTTTGATATTTAGTCTGTCACATGCATCATCCTCAGCAGCTCCTATAGCCTGCTGTCACTATGGTACATGCGATTTTGCTGGCACTTTGTTCTTATCAATGATCTACCAGTGCTTTCATGGTGAAATTGAAGCTCCCACAAAGCAAAGTCTACTTGCAAAATAATAACCCTAGCTAGTGTTGTTGTTCCAAGGACAAAAAGGTCATTCAAGAGGACTAAATGTGCAGAGACACATTAGCATCATTACCTTAGGCAGTAGCATCTAAACTCTCATCAGCAGAGGTTTCTGGACTGCAGAAGAAGATGCTCAGACAATAAAATTTTCCTCTCCAAGTCCTTCTTGTGTTTCCCTATTGAACCTCCTCAGAAAGCAAAATGCTAACCCTAGTTGCTGTGCAGTGTTTTTGTTTGAGAACAAAGAGCTTCTTGACATTCAAGAGGAATGTGCTGGACACACACACACACACACACACACACACACAAACATCATTACCTTTGACTGCAGCATCTAAACTCTCATCAGTTGAGGTTCCTCTATCCCCTTGGACTGTAGAAGATGATGCTTGGACAATGATTCCTCTCCAACTCCTTCTCGTCTTTGCTTGTAAGTCAGGATCCACGACCATCTGCTTCCTCCATCCTGGACATTGAAATGTGGCTACTGAAGACAGTGAAGCATTCTTTTCCTGTGCATCATCATCCATGAAGGCCGAGAGAGAGAATTCAATCAAGAGAATCTGACAACTAGGGTTTTTGTTGAAGAGCCCAGCCACATATAAAACTCAGCCCTAAGACCTTCTTTCACCTTCTTGCTTTTAATCAAGTTCACGAGAACATGATTGGAGTTGCAACAACAAATTGAGAGATTCTTCCAGATGGCAGAAATGGGTCTTGATGCTCAAAGAGTATTGCTGGAGAATTTCTCTTATTTCAGAATTTGAAGACGAAGAAGAAGAAGCAGCAGCAGCAGTAAGGGGGGAGGGGGGAAAGGAAATTTACAAATGAGATGGTGGGTGGTTGGGGAAGAGAGAGAGGCGTAGTAGAAATCATCATCCCCATCGATGTCGCTCCCATAATCATCGCCATAATCGCCCTCTCCCCACTTCTTTTTTTTCTTTCCTCTCTTCACAACAAACCTGCAAAAAAATTTCCAACTATGAACTCCAATCTTTCAGCTCAAACGAGTTTGGAAAAATCCTCTTTGTTTGTAAGTTGTCCACCACGACCTTGCAAGCGATCAAAAGCTCCCAAAAATCTCCCCCCCCCTTCTCCTTTTTTTCGGGTACATGCCAGATGGTGGGAGTCAGAACTAGCTCTTCCTGTACTGGACTCTCCACTTTCCACACATGTCAGAGGAGGAACAGTAGCTCCACAAAGGAAGGAAGCTTCCAAAGCAGCAACATCAGCTGAGAGAATCCTGCCTCTCTCTCTCTATTTCTCTCTCTTACACACACACACAGACTCACTCACTCAGAGAAGAAGCAAATTGGATGGCAAAGGAAAATGGGCACAAACATATATTTTTGTTGGTTGTTGTTTGGGAGTTTTTGGTAGATCAAATCTGTTTGAGAACAAGATTTCTCAAGCCAAGTGTTTTGAACCAACCAAGATAAGGCTCAAAAGATGGCATGTTAGTGGCAGAAATTCTTGAGAAAGTTTTTGATCAACTTGAGAGATGTTGAGAACCATCCATCAAAACTAAAGCTTCAAATGGGAATAAGAACAAAACTAGCTAGCTAACTAACTAACTAGGTACTCTCTCTATAGGAGAAGGGTTCCGGATATAGGGCCTTCTGGAAGGATTTGAGGCCCTGTCCTGAGGCCAGTAAGCTCACAAACAGGTCCCAAAATCTGGTATTCGGGGCCCTCCTCTCAACCTACTGGCCTTGGAACGAGACCTCAAGGCCACTATATGTGGAACCTTACCCTAATTAAAAATACAGCAGATTTTTTTTTCAATAAAAAAAATAATTAAAAAAAAGATGGACAAGTTAGTGGGTAACTTCCACCAGTTAGAAGTTATCCTGACAAGTTGGTGGGTAAGTTCTGAGAGGTGAAAGTTACCATGAGAGAGGTTGACACCTAAACTGGTAATCATAGGGCCTACGAGGGGTACCCAAAATAGAAAGGAAAAACAAAGAAAAACAACTTTGCTTTACAAATTATTATTGTGCTTAGTTTTTAGGCCTCAAGATACATTCTCGCAGTTTTGAACATACTTGCTCAAACCTTACGCAACTTGTAAGATTGGAATCATGCCAATTAGCACAATAACAATATCCAAGTCACACAAAAAAAAATAGTTTGCTACAAAAATCTTATTAGCAAAATCATCATAAGCCATCTTATTAGAAGAATCTTAAACTCTTAAAGGACCACCTTGGTTGAAAATCATATTAATTATGTGGTCTTAATATTTGATAGTATTTTCAGACCTTGGGTTTTCATAAACTCGAGCAATTTCCATCTTTCAAAATTCCACTTGTGTCTCTTATTGAAATATGTGTAAATGTTTTGGAACAACACCTCAATCTTTGCCACAATCAAATAAGAGGACTTCCAAGTTAGTCTTGTGAGTTACACAATGGACTAGAATGCAAAAATAGTTGTACTCTCTCAACTAGGTGGAAACTCTAGTTTTGATGCCTTGAAAAATGAATGCACCAAAACAAACCACCCTTATACACCTTTACAACCATATCATGGTTTGACAATCCTTCAAATTTTACAACAAAATTCTTCATAAAAATGGCGAGATTGTTTGCATTGGTACCTCTTGTCACATGTTGAAAATTCACAAAAATTGGAATCCTTTTGAAATCTTCAACAACATCAACATGCATTGAAATCCAAGATTGGTTATCCATGTTGGTGACTTCATAACAACTTACAAAATGAAGCTAACCTTTTGGAGAGTCGCCTATGTGGTTGCTAAGACCACATTATTCAGGCATTTTGTCATGCTTTAGTTGTTATTGTATGTCCAATGTCTGTTTGGTGTGTTCTCCGTCTTGAAAAACTAAAACAAATCATGCATAATTTGAAAGTTAGTCATGGGTCTCCCTATTGTAAGAAGATGCAATACATTAACAAATTGTAAGGACATTTTTTTTCTTCTACCTTATTGTGGTTGACGACTTGAAGCATAACGCATAATGCAATAAATATTTTCATTGCACACATGTGGGTTATCTTGGTCAACATAGAACTACCCAACCACCTTGTTAGGCCGAACAACCTTACACATGTTCTTCTTATTATGTTTCTTTAACCCATTTAGCTTTGGGAAAGTAGTTTTTCCATGTGGAATAAATTTTGCAATGTACCATGAAAAAGTTGTCATTGATGAATTTAACAAGTTCAACCCAAGGAAATTTTGCAACCCATGAATCTTGGGAAGTTTTGTTCAACTCCCATTTGCTCTTTCATTTCCTCTTCTTAATCACACTATCAAATCCTAAACCATCGTGTTCCATTAGGTTCACAACACATACAATTGCTAAAAGACACAAAAGTTGAAGTTTTAAGATCATGTGCATCACAATAAACATAACTAGTTGGTGCCTTCTGGGACTTGGAATGGAGGTAGGCCTAATGCCCAATTTTATGAAGGGTATTCATATTTTCCCCCTTTCAATTGTTGGGTAATTTTTTTTCTTTTTTCTACCAAGTAAATTGGATGTGCAATGCATGGTCATAACCAAGAAGGAACAAAACAAAATTTTGTTTCAAATCCCTTTTAAATTGATGTTCAATAAATATAATAAACAATGCAAAGTGGGTGAAGGGCATCTCAATTCATATTTCTATAAAAAATCAAAATTCTATAAGGTGTGTAATGATTCTAAAAATAATGTGTGTTTTAATATTGTGGTTGGTTTGGAAATTGAAACACCAAAATCCAATTAACACTCATTGGAATTTGGATTGCCTATTATTGATTTTATTAATTAGATGTGGGTACATCTCATATCAATTCTTTAAAAATCTAAACTTTGAAACAATCATGAGCAAATAAAAGTTCAAATGAATTTTTAAAATATTTATATACATGAAGGAAGATTGTTTGTTTGTTTTGTTCCAATGGTTCATGAAACCAAAGCCATAATGACACAAGGAAAGTTATTAAATTTTTCATTTGGCCAATCAATTGGGATTTTTGTAAGAAATGACATTTAAAAAAAATTTAAAGTATAATTCAACCTAGGATTTGAACCTAGAAAAATACACCCAATTTGTGCATTGAGTGGAAAGGAGATTGGTAAAACCAACTAAAAGAATTGCACATAGTGCATACTAGATTACAATGATACATGTGTTAGTATTTCAATTTACAACAATGTTCACATTTTCTAAAAACCATGGCAACATAGGTTGTATGTTCGAAGGTTGAAGATTGTTAACAATTTTCAAATTTTTTCGACTTGTGACTCTAGATAACATTACATACACTAATCCTCATGCAAAATATTCACGAATATGTATAATCACTTTGGATGATATCGTTGCACCTTGGGATTTGTGCCCTATAATTGCATAACTTAACATTAAAGGAAATAATGTTTTGTAAAAATGTCCTTGAAAATCATATTTGTTTTGAATTGATTTTTTCCAAACTATTTGCACGTATTTTGATGGATTGAGTGCAACAGAAATGCTACAAACATTATCTTCTAAATCAAATTCCAATTTTGTTAGGATTCCAGTGGTTCCATTTGCAGCACCAACTTTTAAATCAACATTTTCAGTTAGCATAACCAATGCTCCTAATGCAACATGTTGGATGTGATTGAATCTTTTATTATTCACCCAAGATTGAATGTGTTCAACATTCCTTGCATTTGTCTCCAATTGAATAACATAAATTTGGTCAGCTAATTTTTTTTTGTGAAGAATCAAATCATTGTAATAATCAACATCCTTGCGATGTGTGCAAAATATTGTTGTTTTGTCATCAATGTATTATTCTACTAGATTACACTATAAGGGTTGTTTTGGTGTTTGATGGTTTTTTTAATTATCATTTTGAGCCACGCCAAAACATGAGAAATTCCTTGTTTATTTTTGGATTTCAGTTTTTTCAATGTTTAAAAAAACTAGTCAAGCATTGGGTAGAGAAAATCACACCTTTGTATTGGGGAAATCCCAAACATCTAGGCACTAAATCCTAGCAGGCATTAAACATGAATGGCCCATGTGTCATTCACTTTTGAAATTTTTTTAAAAAAAATTACCTTTCACATTGAAAGACTAACAACAATTTCAAATGAATTTGTTGCAGTGTTCTTGTAAGCCTTTGGACATGTTACTTGTATAGCAAGCAAGCAAACTCAAGAATGCCAAAATCTCATCCTTTGTCAAAGAGCTATTGTTTCTTTTCATCATTGCAATGTGAGAAAAAACTCAAATAAATCCCACCACCTGCTATACTTATGGCAGCAAGAAAAAAAAAAACCCAAACCTTCCCTTATTGTAATTATGGCAACAAGACAAAAACGAACCCTCCCTGACCACCTACTGTACTTATGACAACACAAAACAAATAGCTATTGAATTCCTTTTATCGTCGATGTAATTAATGACTATCACAATAATTCAAGGGCTATGAAAGGAAAGCAGCAAGAATTTTTTTATTATTGTAAAGGTGCTTGTGGCCACGTGGCGCTCTGAAATTTTAGATTACATTTTGAACCTTCATGCCTACCTCCATTAAAAAATTAATGGTTCCTTCCCCTTGTTAAAAATTGACATGATAGGCAAAGACATAGAAGCTTCAAGGTTAGTAAACCCAAAAGCATTTTTAAAAAAACTTATACTTGAAACTTAAAGGAGGTTCGAGGGATGCCATTATGCATTACAACTTAGTGACCATAAATTCAAAAAAGAGAAATGTCGAACTAGCAATGCAAGGCAAAACTCGAGCTCAAACAACACAATGTGCACAATGTGAAGGTTCAAAACATCATGGCATTCACCTTAAACCCTATTGATGTGTGGATGGACCTCAAAGTGAAAAAAAATGACAAAGCAAGAAAAAACAAGAAAAAATAGGTAGAAGAGGGGAAACAAAAAATCTTACAAAATGTGAATAGGTAATTTTCTTTAAGTACCAAATGAAGTTCATTTAACACCCATTGCCTAGTCAAAAGTTGTTGTAAATAGTAGCACAATAGAAACTTACTTTCATTTTTCACAACAAAAAACACAAATGCAAGATCATGCAAATCAAAGTCATTCACAAACCAACACACATTCACATACTATCCTTGATGACTTAATATCACTTCTTGGAACATGTTACAAGCTTTGTGATGGTCTCCTCTTTGTGATGATCTTTTGATTATAGCTCCAAGCAATAAGCACATTTAAAGCACAACAACAATTTTATCATTATTCCTTTAAACAACACTAGTGATCTCCTCATTGTTCTACTAAAAATCATTTGCAATGTTTAGTGAAGAAGATGGGAATGTAAGAAACAACAAATATAATGACAACCCCATTGTCATTGGCAACCCATACTTGTAAAATGTAATGTCACAATAATTTGAAAATCTCCACCATCACATAGGAATGGTAACTCATCCTAGTTGTTGATAGAAAAGGTGGTGATTAGAAAAATAGATTATTTTACATATTCTCACCATTGATTGGATCACTTGCCTTAAACATAGCTCACACATATGCAAAATTTCACTACAAATAAACACATTGATGTCAATTAGAATTTAATACATTTTAACCAATTGACAAAGAAAAATTTCATAGTGATCACCCAATTTTTGAAATCATGTATAAAGAGAAAACAAAATTGAACAATTGTTCTTTAGTAAAGATTACAACAACAAAATTAGTCATTGAGTCATTTCGAACTACATTTGCATTGACTACTCATCAATTGCAAGAAAAGAAATTGATTAATTAGACTTGGTACAATTAACATCTTTCATATTTGAAGGTGACAAAATTGTGTAATTGTTCTTTAGTATCATGAACATCAAGATTTATTTAAGAAAGTTCACAAATTTGCATTGATCAATATTTGATAAGTATTGGATTAAGCTTGATAATTAGTTCACATTTCATTAAAGAAAGAACTCACTTGCATTAATCGACTACTAGAAGCTCGAAGATTAGTCTAAGTATTATCATGTCTACAAAAATCAAATCATATTGTTGTTGCATTCTTGTATGAGCAAGAAACTCAAGGGTGCATTCAACTTCAACACTATTGAAATTGTTGTAATTAGATTAGCATATTTACATCATATATCATTTCTACATTGAAACTATTGCTACACTATTTAAGAAGCACAAGACTATATATTTGTACAAAACTATGACATTATAGCATCTAAATCAACAATTGCAATATGTCATAATTTGAACTACAATCATGTGGTAATTCAAATTTGATGTTGTTCAAAGTTGGAATTTTAGATTTCAAAGATCAAGATCAAAAACATATGTTTAGTGAGCTCTTGTGTTAATACATAATTAGATTGTATTGGTATTAGATGATTATGTTTGATACCTAGTCTAAATTCATATCATGTAATTGAACCATTAGATTTTTACCATTAGAGTTTAGTGGAGTTAGAAGATTAAAGAACATGAAATTTTCTTTTAAGGTTTAATGGAGTTGAAAGATGAGAAAACATAAGAATTTGTAATAGGATTTAGTGAAACTCGAAAATGAGAGAGCATGAGATTTTCTATTATAGTTTAATGAAGTTGGAAGATGAGAAAGCATGAGATTTTTCATTAGGGTTTATCATTACAATTTAGTGAAGCTAGAAGATGAAAAAGCATGAGATTTTTCATTAGGGTTTATCATTATAGTTTAGTGAAGCTAGAAGATGAGAAAGCATGAGATTTTTCATTAGGGTTTATCATTACAGTTTAGTGGAGTTAGAAAATGAGAAAGCATGAGATTTTTCATTAGGGTTTATCATTAGAGTTCAATGGAGCTGGAAGATGAGAATGCATGAGATATTTCATTAGGGTATATCATTATAGTTTAGTGGAGCTGAAAAATGAGAAAGCACGAGAATTTTCATTAAGATTTTTGTTAAAGTTTAGTGAAACTAGAAAAAGAAAAAACACTAGATTTTTCATTAGGGTTTAGCTGGGTGATGAAGGAGCATGAGGTTTTGAAGTTTCATGAAAGTGGTATTCATGAGTTGGAAGAGAGAGAGAGTCAGAGAGCCGCTGCTTCTGCCGTGGCCATCTCAAGATGGTGTGCAAGGTCCAACTTGTGCAGAGATGACATACATGGGGTATTCGGAAGAGTTGGCATAATCGAATGTGACACTGTCACCAGCTCGCAGAGGAGCTCCATTCATGACAAAGCAGTCGTTGTAGCTGAGGCGTTGGAATACTAGTGTGTCCAGGGGTCTGGACGACGAGAACGCCTCGCACGCCACATGTATGTTACTCAGCTGACAGCTGGGGTTCAGACACAAGTTCACAATCTGTACAGTATAGGCTGGGATTCCATCGCTGTAGCCGCTGAAGCCTTGTGTTATGCTTAGGTCCGCCACCGAGCACGAGCCGGGCGTCGAATTCTTCATCGCGTGTAGTTTCCTGTGGAAGTTGTAGTACTTCTTCTTGGGTCGATCCAAATCATGAGTGGTGATCATCATCATCGGTCTTGTGTTGAAGAAGACGCTGTTGTTGATCTGCCGCCGCCGCCGCGCCGCATCCAGGAACTTCTCAGATTCTGCCTTTCTCGTGCGTAAGCTACTGGGGTTGTGATCGCATTGCAGTGCAACATTCATATGATCCTCTTCTTTCTTAGTCCCGAAGGATTCGACGAGTTTTGTGATCAGCTGCTGCGGATCATCGACATCGCCGCCGCCGGCTGCAATTTCATTCGAGTTCTGGAATCCAGTACAACTGATGAACCCACTGAAGAAACCAGTTATGAGAAGTAGTTCTAGAGTCACGTGCTGCACTTGAAGCAGTGATGCGGCGCTGCTGATCAAGCATGAAGGTCTTGCCATGAAGAATTACACAGCTCCGTCAACTTTCGGGAGTTGAAGATGTTCTTGAGTTTCACATCTTTGCATCTACACAATTCGCGGGTTGATACCCACGTCGAGATGGAGCTGCCAATGCCGACTGCAAAGGTGGGTACTAGATCATTTCGAAGAGTATAAGCAAGAATGCAAAGGCAGGTCCCAAAGTGGTAGATGCATGCGAGCTGATCCAGAAGCCAGATTTTTCTCGTGCCCGCCTTATGCGAGGCTGACAAATGTTGCAGATCCTCCTGCTTCTCTCTCTCTCTCTCTCTCTCTCTCCAACAATTTGCCGCTTCCACACTGCAGTTGCGAGCAGATCCTCAAGCTGTCCTCTTTTCAACGATTTGGCTGAAGTGCAAAACTTCCACACACTGTTTCAAGAGCAGATCGGACTCTTCCTCTCTCTTTTCAACAATTTGCTGTTGCAAACTTCCACACTCTTGAGCAGATCCAAATCCTCTCTCTCTCTCTCTCTCTCTCTCGCTCGCTCTTCAAATAACACATACAAATTTGATCCCACGAAACACATAAAAATTTCTGATTCCACAAAACACACACAATTTTGATCCCACAAAACAGTGCATTTCTCACCACATTACATGAAGAACGGGTAGAAGTTAGAACATGTCGGTCTGGCTCAGCAAAATGGTTTTGGCCCAGCATTTTGCACAGTTTGCTGAGGGTGGTAAAAGGCAGAGCACAGCCTAACATCTGCCGTTGATTGGGTTGATTGGTCAAGATGGGTTACTATTATTTAGTAGTCTCCCCCCACCTCGTTTTATGGGTGGAGTTGGAAAAAAGTAAATAACTAAACTTGGATGTGAGAAACATTTTTGCAGCCTGGTCACATACTGAGCACCACTGAAGACTAGTAGTACTTATTCCACTTATGGTAAGTAAACAAATTTTTGACTGATTTTTTTTGGCTAGCTATATGTAGCCAAAAAGCGAAATTTAAAAATAAGAGTGCTAAAATGAAGTGTTTTTTTTAATATTTTCAATATCTGTAATTAGACCATGATTTCTATACATGGTTTGAGTAGGTAGCCAAAAATTATAGAAGATGTTTGGTTTTTTATTGTTTTGGGTGGGGGGGGGGGGGGGGGGGGGCTTTCATATTTAGCTTGTAACCAAATTTGGCTACGTCACAAAATTGACCAAAAAAGACCATTGCATACAGTACTGCAATTTGCAACAGTACTCTCTATTGGAAGTATGACCCAAGATTGTGATTTTGAAGCTCTGTAAGTCACAATCTTGAAGCTCTGTCATTATGACCCAAATTGTGATTTTGAAGCTCTGTAAGTCACAATCTTGAAGCTCTGTAAGGATGGCCCAAGATTGTGGTTTCGAAGCTCTGTAAGTCACAATCTTGAAGCTCTGTAAGTATGACCCAAGATTGTGATTTTGAAGCTCTGTAAGTATGGCCCAAGATTGTGATTTTGAAGCTCTGTAAGTATTGCATGTAGAAACATGAAAAGCACTTGGGTGATTTCTGTGCCATGATCTGAAATAATGAACGATATATACGACTGACTGCAAAGGAACAGCAGTTTTTGTCTCTACAATGTTTGCAGATAAACTTGTCCAGGTCCAAGCACGTTCATCCCACTGTCCCCAAGAAATACTTCTGGCTACTGGAGCCATTTTGTGTAAGGACAACACCCCAAGAGGACCCCCCGAGGTGGCAGCTGAGGGAAGGACCCACACTGGGAATGTCGTCTGAGGACCTTGTCCCACACAATAACCTGGCAGATCTTTTTTTCCCTTGTGATACCCGCTGGGTATCACAAACAAACAAACCCAAAAAAAAGACAAGTATCAAAATGAAACAAAAGCATTGATGAGAGTGGTCATCTCCTTTCTCAGAATGCCTTGCAATTCTAGGCGGCACTTTTACTATAATAACATGCCCTCCCCTAACACTATTTTTTTTTGGCCGGGTTATTAGTTCTGTTTTTTAAAATATTTCAGAATCAAAAAATTGTTGGTCTGGGTGCAGCTATTTCAAAAACCTTAAAGAAACCTAGTACAGCTTTCATGAAAGAACAAATAAAGAACAGGCAGTTTTTAAGGCCCCTTTTTTTTCTTCAAATTTTTGAGAACCGTGGTTATATGCCAGAACCAGCTTTTTAATTCTTGAGAATCACGATTGTGAATCCTAAGAATCAGCTTGATAACTGTCAGGGGTCTATTCCAGTGTTGTCCGGTTATCAAGTTTCATATCTATCCTGTGGATACTAGTAAAGATTTATTTAATTTTACAAAGAAGGATATGTATTCCAAAAAAAAATTCAATTTACTATAGTAATCAATTACATATTTATTTTCTTAAAACAAGTTTGCCAATTATGTATATGTTGGCTTTCAATTTTCAAAACATGACAAATATGCACAAAAGACATGCATATCAAATTTCCAATTCTATTGCTTAATAAAGAAAACTTACGACAATAGCCTAGCTTTTTAGAACAAAAGTAACACGAACAAATAAAAACAAAATCAAAGTAACTTGTGAGGGAATTGAACCCTAGTTCTAAAGAACTTTGCTCAAAGCAACACAAGCTCCCTACCCCACCCACACCTCACACAAAACACAAATCCAACCCAACCTCACAAAGTTAATCACCGGCAACTCCAATTCTTCAAAAATGTTATGTTTTTCAATCAAATGATAGTTCTTTTCTACCAAAGACTCTTTTGCTTTCAAGCATTGCTTGAAGTTTGAATTTGGTTTGCAATTGGCATGCGAATCATAAGGCCAATTTTTCACCACAATAATAATTTAGTCCATATTCTTCACTTGCAAGTGGTAGTGCTTTAAAGTTGTCAACACCTCAACAAGACTAAAAGTCCTTTTAGTTTCTATTTATGAACCTAGGATTCCAAGAATTTGTTTTGCAAGGAAATTCACATTTGGAAACTAGTTTTCATGCATCCATCACCAAGTTAATGGACCTGCGCATGCAGATGAGGAAATAGAAAGCCTCCTAAACAAGGATAGTTCTCCAATGACTAGTGTTCAAGAAGATTCTTTAATTGGGGCCCCCACATCAAACATGTTTTCTTCAAGTTTTGGACCTACAACATCAACTACTACAACAACAGATGTATTAACAATAGGGTTTAGGTGATCAAATCATACCATCAAAAGAGGAACAACCACCTTCACATCATATTTAGATGCCAATCGAATTGCATCCCCACGTCCCACCAAGTTTTCCATTATGTGCAAAGCCTTGGAGTGTGGATCCAACATGATAGCCATCTTGTTGTGAGTTTGCCTTGCATCAAAAGACCTCAAAAACTCCAAAAAAGGTTAAATTACCTTTATGACCTCTAATTACATATTTCTATGTAAAAGGAGGATTTCTACTTCAAATGGGTCAAAGATTTTAGGCCAAGTAGAAAGTTCCAACAATGCAACTTCCATTTCCATAGTAAGGGTAATGGATGTTGTCAAGGCATTTAACAACAACCAATGGCCCCTACTTTGATTCATCACATAGTTTGATATAACAAGATTCAAGGTAAAAGTGATTGTTTCAACAATAACCCACACTTGGGCTTTAGGTACTATTTGCTATAAAACGACAGACTTTTGCATACCATAACAAAGAATTATGGCACTCTTAAACTCAAGGGTTTCTTCAAACATGATGACCTTGCTAGTGAATCTAATCTTCATAGGGGTCTTTAATTTTCAATGTCGCATCCCATTTTCAAAATAAGCCCGCTCCCATTCCTGCCTTCCTTTCCTAGACTTTTTGGTCCATGTCATTGTTTTTTGTAAACCATTATGAATTTTTTTCACACTGAGATTTCTCAACCCAACAAAAAAAAATTCATCATTTTTCACATATTGATAAGCCTTGGACATTGCATGCCCAAAGCATGTGCTCTTGTAAACCTTAAGAATCTTTGGGGGTTCATAATCAATGATGGAATGTAGAATTGGTGCCATAGTAAAAAGATTAATGCCTTCATCTTTTACGAATGCAATTACCTAGTGCAACAAACCAAATCCATCCAACAAAACTTGCAGTTGTACAATCATAGACTGCCCAGTTGTTTCATTCATTTCAAACAACCCCACAATAACATGCATGGGCACCTAGGTGTCACTCAAAAAATTGATAACCAAAGCAAAAGTATCCACACTGCCATGAAACATCCATACATCAAAACTAGCAAAAACCATTGTTGCAAATGCAAGATTTGGCAAAACATGATGATCCATGGTATCCTTAACGATGGTTGGTAACACTTCTTCCACAAGAAAAGATAGATAACAAAACAAAACACATGGACATTAACATAAAACTAACTTGTGAAACCAAACATTCTCACAAATTGACAAGTGCCTATAACCTTTGCAAATATACAAGACCAAATCTTCCAGAAATTGCTATTATTGTTCATCAAATTTTTTTAGGGGTTTGTGGCACTAAAAAATGAATTAATTGCATAGCCAAATGGAGTTGTTCTTTTTTTCATTGATTGCTGAACCTAAGCATCAAGTTTTGCCACCTTCTCACTGAATTATTGTTTCCTTTAAGCAAACAACCTTGAATGTGTAGTTGCACATGAGTAGTCATAGGAGTAATACCATTTACCTTATGAAACATATATCTTTGAACCAAAGCATCACTAGATACTTGTTCAGATCTATCGATTATGCACCATAACACTTGTGATTTCACCAAATCCACTAGCAAACCATTGTTGATAACAAAAAGTCCCCAACATATAAACAAACACATGTGAGTTGAACCAAAGCATCATTAGATACTTGCTCAGATCTATAGATTATGCACCATAACACTTGTGGTTTCACCGAATCCACTAGCAAACCATTGTTGATAACAAAAAGTCCCAAACATATAAACAAGCGTATGTGAGGTCTCTAAGCCACAACTTGTGTTTCTATAGTAACAAGTTGTGAAGCATTAACATCTAACATGTTGAGAGCTTGCACATGCACACTTTCAACATTTGAAATGAATGAAGATGGCATATGAATAGGGGTAGACAACATATGAACAAGGGAAGTTGATGGAGTATCTTTATCAATTCCACCCACACTTTCAACATAATAATTTTCCTCCTCTTCAACCATTGCAACTTAAACACAAACAATGCATTAATTAAGACCAAAAAAATGCCTTAAACCTTAAACTTAAAGATAAAGAAAATGGAGATGAAGCTAAAAGATTATCTTTGCTAGTAGCTACACTATTGTAGAAGATTGTTGAATAGCAAAACACGTTAATGGAGAGAGCACCAAGCACCCAACAAACAGCAAGCAACCAATGAATGTTAAATATTTAACGAACACCAAGCAACAAAAGAAACCATCAACCAAAACACATACGAACAGTTATATAGTTCATTAACAAGTTGTTGTCGAGCAATAAGAAAAACTTAACGTAGGTCCCAATTGGTCCACCAATGATGCACACAAACAAAATAAAAAACACAATAACAAAAAACCCTTCCTCCATATTCAAGAAACACATAAAACGCTTCTTCCTGATTCATTAAACAACAAAAGTGCCAAACAAAAAAAACCAAGAATTGTAAGCAAATAATAGTTATGAAAGCAGAAAGTTTTTAATTTGTACTTCTTACTTGGAAGCAAAAGCATACAACAATTTCTTGCAAAGTGAATTACAAAGGCCCAAGGCCTCTAACATTGTTGAGCACTAATCTTCGACAGCTCAAAAAGCAACCAACCAACCACTAATCTCTCATGTAGCAAGCTCTTTTGACGAACTATAACCAGTGCTACAAAAAGAGGGTAAGTTTGAACAAAGAATCTAAACAAAAACTGGAAGCATAAACTTCCAAAGCGCACAAATCAACTTACAAAAAACCTCAATGAAACCTACAAGCTTAAAATTTAAGTTCACATCAAGCTCTAAGCATCACCTTGAGGTGCAAAAGTGTAAAGATCCAAAGCAAAACATTACTAAAAGGAGGATGCAATGGGTTCTAGCTCTAAACCCTAAACAAACTTAAGCCAAAATTAATATCCGGCATCTTCAAAACCCTAATTGGCCAGACACAGTTGCACATCGGATGTGTACATAGCATACATCTGGTGGTGGTGTATACTGCCAGATATCCAAAACTTGAAAACATCCAGATATGGATGCATCCATATCCGGTGAGTATCCATATGCATAACCAGATATATATATATATCCAGCCAACACTGGTCTGTTCCTCTTTTTTATATTCACCCAACACTGGTTCTGACTTGTGACATATATCCACCCATTCTCACCCAAAAAAAGAATCACCTAGAAACCCAAGGTTCTTTGGCCCATTCGTTCATGAGAACTGCAGGTTCTTTGCATTTTTGAAATAACTGGAATTGCAAGGATATATATGGAGAAAGATGGTAGGGCCAACATACAAGGGTAGTGTGATCAGCCACAACCACCCCCATTCAAACTGCATTTGCAAGACTAGTAAATTCAAGCAAAGTGGGCAGAAGGTGCTTGAATGTTCATGGCCATTTGTGTAAGAGATTCATACTACAAGGCATGGGAGCACCAGACCAGAGGAGGGGGTAGCCCCAACAAAATGAGTTTCTCTGGATGGAGAAGACATCTCCAGATCTCTGCCATTCTTATCTCCATGAACCTGATCTCAAATTCTGTAACCACACAGTATGTCCATGATTGTCATGGAGGATCACAACCTGCAACACCCCACCCATGGATTTTATAGCTGACACTCTGTGAGAGATTTTCTTGGTATAGGAGATAAGCAAATGGACAACACCAGAGCCTTTTTTTTTTTCCCACGACAAACTTTGTGGTTCTTTCCATAAAAAAATTGGAAACTTGTCTTGGAAACCCTTGTTTGTCTAGTCCATATTAGACATTTTTTTTCTATTTAAGGAAATTTTTGTCAAACTTTTGATATCAAAAAAATGGATAAATAGTTAAATAAATAAATAAAGCCTCCTGGATAACACAAGTTCTCCATACACAACAAAGTGGATTCAATATTAAATATGCTTGTATATAAAAGCTGCATCTATTACATAATCAGTTGCTATGGAATACTTCTTCAATACTTCTTCAATACTCCTTACACTCATGACTCAGCTGAAAACATGCAGTTTGGCATTCATCTAGTTTCATGAATATTTCAGTTCTCTGGCATTTTGAACTGGTGCAACTTTGATGAATGTACTTCTGGACACATGGTTTCTTCAGTGGCAGAAGTAGTGTAATATACCTCATTTTATTTTTCTAGGAGGAATATGTCAAGCATATAAGGTGCCCTCCGAATACACTTAAGGAAATTTTTCCACAGCTTTTGGTTCCTGACAGTGCTTCAGGATTCACAATCATGGTCCCCCAGTATCACACACACAAACTGGGACCCCCTGGAGATTGGGTGAATCTCCTTTCATGACAAGAATTGCAGGGACCTTTGCCATAATGGACTTTGTGTGAGCTAAGCAGTGGGTAAGTCCCCATTGAAGCCTAACAGTTTCGCTATGATAGAATGAATAGACTACCATAGTACCTGAACTATTTCAACATAAATTAAATTGAACTACATTTTGTTTTGTCGAACTTTTGAAATTTGATTTAATACTTGTGTTGAATTTTTAAAAAATAAAATTAAGAATCTGCAAGATTTCAACTATCAAGTTTGAATCGCAATCCTTAAATTTCAAGAAACTTAATAAGGATGAGACAATCTAGACACAGTAGACTGTCCCATAAACTTGTATAAGATTTGTGTAAGATTTGTTTATAACTATTATTTGCAGAAAATTTCAGAATTAAAAAACCAAGTGCCAAAATTAAGATTTAAAAATCAATGAATTATTTGAGAGTTTGTTGCTGAATCCGATCAGGGAGTATACAGTATTGAAGATCACTTAGAGATCACAGATTTGTCGAGAAATTGATGGGGGTTGACACATGCTTCCATATTGTACTCTGTTGTGTACACTGGGCCCCCTGACAACTTAGAGGAAGCTGAGAGTTCCTTTGCCTTGGGCTGACAACCCATATGTTCACAAGTAATTTAACACTAGTTTGAACCCCGTGCCTAATGCACAGGTGTGTGTGTATTTGACAGTACATATTACAAAATTACAATTATAAACTACATTTCCAAACCTCTTTATATACAACATTCCGCATGTATCCATCGGGACCCTGGCCGCTGAAAATCTTGATATTTGCACTGCTTGTGACCCGTGAGATAGCAACATATAGCTGACCATGTGAATAGACCGGAGACGGCAAATATATCCCAACATTGTTCAATGTTTGACCTTGACTCTTGTTGATCGCAAATGCCACTCAAACAAGAAATTGATGACGACGCAAAATTCAAAATGCGAAGTTTAATAATATTATCTTAATAATATCGTTGAGTACCTAACTCATAATTAATTTTTTCTTTTGTTTTGGGTAAATTGTTTTGAGAATGTTTTAGACAAATTTGTTTTGTCAATGCAATTTAAATCTTCTTTTCAAATTGGGAATTTTTTTCCATTTTTTCAACCTCACAAAATTGAAAAA
>Ga0116227_10002709_pt1 | contig 40007 bp, 31 predicted proteins | sample S1TSphgellanicum_FD_89693 | JGI IMG/M metagenome (GOLD analysis project Ga0116227, IMG submission 89693) | Host-associated microbial communities from peat moss isolated from Minnesota, USA - S1T2_Fb - Sphagnum magellanicum MG | ecosystem: Host-associated > Plants > Peat moss > Unclassified...
AAAAAAAAAAATAAAAAAATAAAATATGGGGGTAAATGGGGGGGCGTAAGGGTATGGTGTTGGTAACCACGGGGGGGGGGGGGGGGGGGGGGGGGGGGGGGGGGGGTTTCCGTTGGGCTTGCCTCCTATGGAGACGTAACAATTTAATTATGAAATGGGATAGATAAAGAGATTCCAAATGTGTTGCATGTTCCTAGTTTTTAAAAATAATTTTTGTTGCTAAACAATTTGATGAAGTTGGTGGAAAAATTCTCATTAAGTTAGGAGTATGCACACTAACAAATAAATTATGTCAAAGTCATAGCAAAATGCAAACTCAAATTTGATATTCACAAATTAGGTGAAATAGTCAAACTTAAACAAGAAGCAATTCCAATTCCAAAAATAACCCAATTTTGTAAAGTTGATGTATGGCATTTAAGATTAGGCATATTAACAAAAAACATTGAAAGAAATTCAACCAATGTCTACATGCATAGATTCATTATATGAGAATCAAATAACATTATGCACACTTGCTTAGAAGGTAAACATATAATTAAATTTCCTAAAGAAGGAATGAGAAAAGCATGTCAAATCCTTCGTCTTGTTCATTTTGATATATGTGGATCCCTTCAAACTAGTACACATTCAAGTTGTAAATATTTCATAACTTTTATAGATGACATGACTAGATATATATTTGTCTATTTTATGAAATATAAATTAGAAGCATCTAACAAGTTTATTCATTATAAAAAATTTGTAGAAAAAAAAACTAATCATAAAATCAAAAAATTTAAAATTGGATCATCAAGGGGAATACAAATTAGATGAATGCTCTCAGAAGGAAGGAATCAAAAGAGAATTTACACTAGCATATACACCACAACATAATGGTGTATTTGAAAGGAAAAACAAAACTTTACTAATCATTATATTAGTTATGTTAAATCATGCCAAATTACTTAAAGTTTTTTGGGGGGAAGCCTTATTGATAACAAACTATGTACAAAATAGATGTCCTAAAAGAGTTATAAACAACAATGAAACTCCATATGAACTATGGTTTGGTCATGAACTAAATTTATCAAATTTGAAAGTTTTTGGTTGTAAATCCCATGTTTTGATCCATAAAAAACTTAGACACAAATTGGATACACATTTAATAGAATGCATTTTTCTAGGCTACAATGATGGATCTAAGGCCTATCTTCTTATGAAAACTAAAAACAAGACAATCTTCATTTCCCAAGATGTTATTTTTGATGAGATATTTACAAAAGAAATAGAACCTATCCTACACGTGGAAGATGATGAACACATTATCCTTGATGCCAATTTATTCAAAAACTTAATAATGGAGCCAACCAACCAAGGGCAACCAATTCATTTACCTCCACATGGAGCAACTGAATAATTAAATTACACTACAAGAAATCTTGTATTATGTAACCATCCAATTTGTGACTTCATGTGATTATATATTATTTGTAATTATGTTTTATAATTTTTACAACTAGTAACCGTCTTTTTAATTTTCTTATTATTTTTGCGATTATGGCGTGACTATTAAATTATACATCCTTCCATATTGACTAACTTCTTGGGTTGTTCATCCAAAAATAGACCTTTATGTTCAATTAGTTGCAAATTTAGTTATAACTTGGTTACTTCTTGTGGTGTGCCTATACATTTTATGTATACTAAGGTGTTTTGGACTACATTAAGAGTATATTTAACATGTACTCAAGGTATATGAAGCATATATTAAAACCTATTTAACATATTTAAATGTATTTAACCTATATTTAATGCATATTAAACACATATTAAAATAAAAATTTTCATTTTATATTATTATTTGTTTACAAATATACCATGTTTATTTTAATGTATAATGAGGAAAACTCGTATAAAGATGACACAATTTTAATATCAAACCAATATTCATTACTCATAAAATAATATTATCAACAAATTGATCAAATAATGTAAAGTATGGAATAAAAATAAATTAAATATTATTGATTTACTAGTTTATTGATGAGTTAATAATTTATATTTATAATTTATTATTGATTAGTCAATCAATAATTATTTTCTTTCAATAATAATATTTAATTGATTAAATTAATAAATTAATAAATTAATAAGTTAACAAGTTCATCAAACACAAATTATATTTAATAAATTAACATCAAATAAATAAATAAATAAATAAAATATTTTAATTAAATATTTAATCTGAATATTTAATAAATTAAATATTTAAATATATAATCTTCAATATTTACAGATTTATTTGATAAAATTTCCATTCCACGCTATTAATCAAGGTACAAACTATAACTAAATACTAAATATGTTAATTAATTAATTAATTGCTTTTCATTTAATTATCTAACCATTAATATTTACTAAAAAATATAAATACTCATCAACTATTAATTAATAGTTATGTAGCTTATAGAAATATTAATTCAATTTCACAAATTCAATCATCTAGTTACTATTAATGAATAATTAAATTTATTTCCTATTCGGTTCGTAATAAATAATTAAATAATATTCAATGAATTATTTGATAATTTTAATTTACTAATCAAGAGTTATGGTAAATAGATAATAAATATTAGTTAACTAATAGTTACATAGCTTAAAAGTATTAATTATAATTTCACAAAATAAATTATTTAGTTATTATTAATGATTAATCAAATTATACTTATATTTATTTCATAAATTCATTAATAATAATTAATAAGTTTAGAATTCACTAAAAACTAATTAATAGTGGGTGAGATATTAAATAATAATTAATTGTTCACGAGCTAAGTGATTTACTTAATATTAATGATTAATTCAAATTTATTATATTTTTAAATGATATTTATTGACTAAATTTTTAATAAGTTCATAATTTAATAGTTAATATCGAATATTCAGTATTTTTATTATTTAATAATTAATTAAATTTGATAGTGAATCAATTATTTATTTAGGTGATAACTAAAATTAAAAGATTATGTGTAAAAAAATTATTATTATTAAATAATTGATTAAATTTAAATTTAAAATAATAAGATTTGTTAAATTTCATAAAATAATTACACATTGTTTGATGAATTATGATTATGAATTAGTGGATTAGTTAGTAGAAAACATGAAATTAGTTCTAGGCTTAAATAATTAAATAATGGTAGGGAAGGAATTATAGGTAGGTTTGTAAGTGGGTGGGTAGGTAGGTAATTAGTTAGTGGCTAATTGATTGATTAGCTAGTTATTTAGTTAGTTGATCAATTTCCTATTGACCTATTCTAATTATATAGTTATATAGTTTACAAAATAAAAAACAAGTCCAAAACATATGGGAGAATATTTCTAGTTGACTCAATTTGCAACTAAGCAACTAGAAAATTTAACCCATATGTTTTGTTTTTTAGTCTCATTTTGGAAATTGTATAAGAAAGGTGTATTCTCTTATGTTTTCACATTAAAAAACATGTGCCATTGGGGATGAGTTAAAATAACCTTAACTTTAAAAGCAAAACATAAAATGAAACAATAATATTTACATGGTTATTTTTAAAGTTCGCCTACCTTCGTACCTACCTTCCCGCCTAAGTAGGTAGGTACATAAGTTTTAATTACTTATATAAATAGGTATGTAAGTATGTAACTAAGTAGGTAGGTATGTCCTACCTACTTAATTTTACTTACATGTACTTACCTACTTATTTCTAAATATTCATTTGATTTTTTTTCCAAAATATAATTAATATGCCATGTGAGATATTTTGATTGTGCCATGTGTCACAATATAAAACCATTTAAAATGAATGTTCATAATGAATGGCCAATATCAATGTTTGAATAATAATAAAAAATTCACTAATTTTTTCATAGTGCGAAATGTTGGATTTTGGTATTGCCAAATGGCACTATTACAAGTCATTAGAATTTGATGACATGGAGTTTTTAACATTTAAAATCATTGTTTTAAAATTACCTTAATTTAAGACGTGGCAAATAATGTGTGGGTATTTTGATGGTGTAAAAATAGTTGCAAAAACAAGACTTAGTTGCAAATGTTATTGGATGGTCAAAGGATGACCATATACATCATTTATGATCCATTTGGTGACGCCATGGTAAGTCATGATTTGCAACTAGATGTTAGGTGTGACTTCACTTATGTAACTAAAACAATTTTAGTATATTGGTTGTAACTATTTTATAGTCGCAAATTGAAGTCACAACTTAATTATTCCAAAACCAATAACCATATCGATTTTTGCCACAACAAAATCAACAAACATCAAATAATGTCGAAGAAATACAACCAAATCAAAGTGTGCTTGGATTCCAATCAAGGAGTTCAACTTCACATGATGACATTGTAGAAGCCTTTTCACAATTGTTAATAAAACATGAAAATACATTATTTCATCATGATGATGCCACTTCCATATTACAAAATCATAGGACTTCATCAAGTACTTCAAAACCTAAAATAATCATAAAGCCACCTAAAATTAAGCTAATTGAAACTATACAAGACAAATTTTAACATAAGAAAATCACAAAAAAACATGTTGATGTTAAGCAATGGCAAATAGCAATTATGACAAACTTAATTCTTTGAAGCAAAATAAAATCTAGGAGTTAACAACATTCCCATCGAATAAAAAAACCAATAAACTCAAAGTGGGTCTTTAAAATTAAAACTAAAATTGATGGCTCCATTAAGAAATATAAATCTCCACTAAGAGCTTGGGGTTTCACTCAAATACAAGGCATTGATTACACAAAGACTTTTTTTCTAGTTGTTAAATTAAATTACATCAAAGTTTTGTTACCTTTGGCAACACAACATGACTTGGAAGTTCATCAACTTGATGTCAAAATGACATTTTTGAATGGTTACTTAGATGAAAAAATATACATGAGCATCCCAGAAGGTTTGTAAACCTCAACCAATACACATTTTGTATGTAAATTTACCAAATCATTATATGGACTTAAACAATCTTCTTGTGCATGGTATCAATGCTTTGATAATTTTTTGATCCCACAAGGATTCACAAGACTACAATTTGATGTTAATATTTATGTCAAAAGACAATCTTCTAATGGATTTACCATCTTGATAGTATATGTTGATGATTGTATTATTGTAAATGATTAGCTTGCTCTTATTAAACAAATCAAGATCATTTTGCAAAAGGAATTTGAAAGTCACATGAGGGTGAAATTCACTATACCCTTGGCAATGTTGTACTTTGTATTCATCAAGAAGGTTGGATTGTCCTACATCAAGCAAGAAATTTAACATCAAAACTTGAAGAATTTCAAATCTCCAACTGCAATCCAATCTCTACATTTATGCAAATTGGTGTTTATTTAAGTAAGGATGATTGTCCATTTGTTCATTATGTTGAACAAGTTCTGATTTTTTATCCATATTCTCAAGTTGTTGGTAGTTTAATGAATGCCATTATCAATTCAAGAACAAATTGTGTTTGTTTGGTCGAAAATTTAACACAATACTCATTTAATCCTAATGAGACCCACATACAAGCATTAAAAAGAACAATGCGATACATAAAAATCATATTTTAATATCAAATATCAAAATCAAAGAGTGGTGATACTTTACATGGTTATTTTAATGTGGACTAGGTTTGTGATAAAAATACATTGTTCCACATTGGGTCACTGTTTTCTTCTTATTGAATGTGTAATCTCCCAAGGTAGCAAAAAAATGATAGTGTTGTCTTCAATGGAATATGAATATATGGCTTTAGCCAAACCTATTGCTAAAGTTATTTGGTTTCAACAAATATTGTATGAGCTAGGATTTCCACAATCAACCCCAACTTTCATTTATTTAGACAAGAAAGGTATTCAACATGAAATTCAATTTTGATACATAGACATTGCAACAACGACAATGGATATCTTGACAAAAATTTTACTTCATGATAAACCCAATTTGTGTATGTAACAACTTGGTATATGTTTGATACTAACAACTCATATATTCTTTGTTGTCACATTTCATGCTTTAATGACCTTTACCACCACCAAATTTCCTAGACATTGTACCCCTATTTATCTTCATTTGGGAGTAATTTTTTTTATTCTACTTCTTTTGAAGACATTCCACAATCTAATTACTTCAAAATAGACAAAATCAATTGAAGAAGTTTTTTACCCACGATGAAAGTAAAAGTTGACATTATGAGAAATCATGTATGTTGCAATTAGATTGCCATGCAACTAAACCTTCAAAACAATTAATATACAATTATGTTACGACCATCCCATGGAAATACAAAAAATAAAAAAATAAAATGCCACATTAAAAAATCAAGGAGTTGTACTATGGTTGTAGGTTAATTACAAGATGGCCATCTATACAGTAGAATGTACTCATTGTAAATATGCTTATAATCAATCATGTTTGATTTTGTTGGCAAGTTGCAATTTAGTAGCATGTGACAACTACATTACAATTAGGATAAATGTAACACCCAATCAACCATTATTTTGCAACTAGTGTATGGCTTTGACACATATGATCATGCCATGTGTATGCATTTTCATCATCCATTAAATATGACACTTTCAACCTGTTTGCAATTAATTGTCAATTATGAATCCCATTGGTAGAACTAGTTGTGCCACTAGGTTGCCATTATATATTTTCCACTATTTTGCAACCATTGTTCAACTATTTTATTACTAGTTTTTCACTACATTGCAACTCACAACATCATGTCACCTTATAAACATGTTAAACCATGAAATTCATTGAAGGTGAAATTCTGCTTTTAAAGTGAAATTAAAAGCAATATATATTGTATTACAAATTCAATTAAGGTGTACATATGGATCTACCTTTATATACCTCAATGTTTTATATTATAAACATTTAATTATTTCATTGACAAGGGCCAATTCCTTAAGCCGATAATGGGCTGATGCCAATTATAAAGAAATTCAAGATGAACTACAAAGGATGATTTTTTTTCTTTTTAATAATTAACATCTAGTAAACATGTAAGCCAAAATAACCAAATTAGCTAAGCCAACATGTGGACAATTAATATGCAATTAGATTTTAACTTGGAATTTGAAAATTGAAAATATGAAATTCGAAAGGGAAACCCTTAAGCAAGTGATACATGGTAGTAAAACAATAGATCTCCCTTTGCATTAAAAATATTCATGCATTAATGCTTATTGTCAAAAAACTCAAAATGAATTAGAAAATAAGTTTTTTTTGCTAAACATTTTGTGCATTTTAGTTTTTTGGTGATGCAATTATCATATCATGTGTTAGATAATTAATTTTTTTTCCAATTTACGAGTAAAGTTGAAAAGTTACATTACAAGTTTTTTTTTTAATTTAGAAAACTTGGAGGTTAAAGGTTTTTGTTTTTATTCTTGAAGGTTGAAGGTTCTTGTTATTATTTTTGGAGGTTGAAAGTCTGTGATTTATGTTTTGTGAGATGTTTTTTTGGGTATTTTTTGTGTCATGTATTTTTTGTGCATTTATGATGACTTTTGTTGTTTTTGTGTTAAAGGGTTGAATTTTGACAATGTTTGAATCTATCAAAATTAAAGTTGTGCATACAAGGTAAGGTTTAAAAAAAATAAAATAGTGGTTTTGTTTGAAAAATATATTCTTGAGTAAAAGAACATACACATGTGATGTATAATTTAAATTGATTACTAATAACTATCTCATTGAATGTGTTGTTGTTTGTTATGTAATAATCTGAATTAATACATGCAAAAAAATAAAATCCAAACAACAAAGGTATGGTGAATTTAAACCTCAATATTCCAAGTATGTGATGTACTTTATTTTGAAAATCACCATGGTATGCAAATATAATTAATTGCAATTTAATTTGTATTAATGTTCTATTTGTTGCATTTTAGTGAAAAATATGTTCTTTTAGTGGCATTGCATTTGTAAATTAGTTTTATTTCAGATGAAAGGATGAACATTTAAATATCGTTTGCATGACAATGTTATGTCTGTTGCATTTTAATGAAAAATAAATTCTATTAGTGACATTACAATTGTAAATTATTTTTATTTAAGTTGAAAGGATGGACATCTAGATATTTTTGCATAACAATGTTATGTATATGTTATTGATCTCATTTCACATTTAACATTGAATGTCATGATATGATCAAGTTCAAATAGACAAGGTGGAATGAAAAAATTATGGTTCAAACTCCATTTCAATAAAAAAAATTATAATTTTTTTATTATAAAAACATAGTGTTTTAGATGATAATATTTGATTGTTGTGGTTCGTCATCTTTGTGATGACCTTTTCTTTAGACATAGGAATTTTTTTTGTTATAAATGATCTAGGCAATATATTTAGATTTATAATCAAATTAATAAAAAAATGCTCTTGTAATGCATTTCAAACTTTTAATGTCAATGTATATAAGTTCAGATCCATTTCATATTTATAAATAGTGATGGAATGCAATTTTGCATTATCTATCATAATTTGGATAATGATAATGTGTGTGCAAGGTTTACACATTTGCACTATAACTTGCAATTTAATTGTTCAATATTATTAAAATCAATTGCCATAAAAGTACATTGGAAGCCATAACTAAACATTTAGTTGCAAAGGACATCAACAAACCTTGTTTGTTAATGGATGAATGAGAAATCATGTAAGCATTAGGTTTGTTGATGGATGAATGAAAATCATGCAACATTATGTTTGTTAATGGATGAATAAAAATCATGTAGCATTAAGTTTGTCAACTAATCAATAAAAAATCACACAAGCACTAAGTTCATCAATGGATGAACTTGCATAATAATTATTCCATAGTAGTCATCTAGTTGCCATGGGTACATTGCAGTTACACACAAGTACTACGGAATATAGTTGTCGTACATGTGACCCTTTTGTTACAAACCCTTTGATTTTTCACTATTGAGGATTTCTTGTGTGTACTTCAATCTGTGGGGAACTCATGTTAAAGCAACATCTGTTTGTTGAAAGCTGATATCAATATTGATTGATGATGTCTTTCAAGACTTTTCTGTGTTTTTTTTCACATTTCACAAACTCATATCCTCCAAAGGGTGTTGTTGAGATATCTTGGGGGTTTGAGATGGCAGATGTCCCACGCCTGCAGACAAGTAATGCACCGCGTTCTATATTTTTGAGAATGTAACAGTTAAGCTGAACATAAATCTTTTTGTTGATGGGAGTAGTATATGTGCTCATTGTGAAAGCAATTTAGTTATTGGGATTGATTGTGAGAATGAGTTTGCGTGTAGGTTCAAGGCATGATCAACACAGATGGTGCCAAGTTGAGTCATCCTAGTATTCTGAAGTAATAAGAATTTTCAGGGACGGAGGAATGACAGCATTTTGGAAGGGCAACGGTGTCACCATTGTTCATTGGCTTCCATATTCATCCATCAACTTTTTTGCTTATGAGCAGTATAAAATGGTGTGAAGCTGCTGCTGCTGCTGAGCACTAAAGTTTCTGTTAATTTCACAGAGAAAAAAGTCCAAATCACTTTGTGGTGTAGTGTTATGGTGATTGAAAATGTGGGTTGTGAGATTCAGGTTCTCAACTCTTAAGGCTCTGTCGCCATGGCATCTTGATAGTTACTCGACTATGACAACAAGTAAGGAGAGGAGGCCTTTCTACCATTACAAGTAGATGGGGAAATGAGAGTCCTTTGGTGTCTGGGGTTGGAAGTGCAGCTTGGCAGCACAAATTTCACCTTTTCTTTGTTTAGCAGACCTTAAGGTGGATTTTGGGGATTGAAGGGAAACAAAGAGAGCCTTGGAGTTGGAATGGGCACTTGGTTGTTGGTTGGTTGGGGAGCTGGTATTATGGCAGCATCCTTGACTTATCCTCTGGCTTTGGTTCAAACTCATGTAGCAGCACAGGCAAGTTCTCTGCACAATTTTTACTTAGGCTGTAAATCTCTATCATTGTCATCTCTACCAATCTGTTACATCTATTTTGAAGATTGTATGTATAGACACAAATTATTGTATAGACAAAACTGCTTGAAATTTCTTTTGACTGGAGATCTGTTTCTGCTGTGTTCAGAGATTTTTCATAAAATACTCTTTGGGTAGTGCGGTATCAATCAGGCTAGTGCATTCTTGCTGCTTTTTGAACATTGACTTCGTTTGGCTTTATCATTAATGGATGGGTTACTGCTCATCTCATTTAGTTTTGAAAGCATTTGAAAAAATGATATGACCAATCCAAATCATTGTGAGAAGCCTCTAAAAAATTTCATCTTCAAACTCAAAAAAATTAAAATCACCAGGTTTCCCTCTGGGAGAAAATGGTGTGTATTTGGTGTTCTCGACTGGTGCAGACAAAAGCCATGTACTACAGGGGTATAATCCATACACTTCTGACAATCTCTCGAGAGGAAGGGATAAGGAGGCTCTACAAAGGCTTAGAGGTCTCACCCTTATGGTGAGTGGTTAAAGACCCTTCTATTCTTCTGACTCGACCCTTTTTTTCCAGGAAAACCCATCTGCAAGTTTGTGCAACATTCATTCAGTGAGAGTGTTTCTTCCTTGGATGTGAAGTCATTCATCAGTGTACTAGTGCAAAGTAGACCGCTTGAGGGGAACTGTGGATAATCAATCATTATTGTCATATTCTTATGGTCACAAGCATGCAGAGACTACCCTCAAAATCAAGCCACCACAGTACACGAAACCAAAATGTACTACACTAGAGAAAATCCATTCTTGATATTTGTTTCTTGGGTAGGTAGTTCCCAGAATGGACAGACAAACAGATTTTGTATTATGTGGGAGGTGTGTGGATGCATGGACCTCAAAATTTGCAGAATGAATCAGGGGTTAGGGTTTATACTCTTGAAGTTCTGGAGCATGTCTAAGAATCCTCAATTCTCTGCAGGACTGCTTTGTGAAGAGCTGCTTGGGCTACTCCTGTTGAAAGCAGATTGATTGGCCTAGGAGTCAAAAGTGGTGAGAGGAAAATGGATTTGTGTAGGTAGATGTAATTCCATGATCCAGGAGAATCTTTGAAACAGAGATGTGGTTTGGAAGGAGTTAATAGTCTAAAACTGTTATCAGAGAAGTGATTGGAGTAGCAGTAGTTTGCATTGCAAGGTGGTAGCAAATAGCACCTTTAGGCAACCTCCAGTTGTTGGGGTCACTTATAAAGTTATAGCTGACAATGAAATGCAGGAACACATTACCGCTTTGCATGCATGCAGATAAAGATTGGTAGGGCATTGTTGAGGTGCTCCCAAGTCCACATAACAGGTGGGGTTCCAACAATGCCCAACTGGCACTTTCCCGCATGGAAGGGCAGGTATGAAGCAATGCACTTGTAAATGCTTTTTCTATCAAGTGAACATTGATTTATTAACCAATCACACCTTTTGCTTTGTTAAGCACTACTCATCCAACTAGATGAGGATGCAGGGAATTAGCACTGGATGCCCACTTTCTCTGCCCAATTCTGGATTCCAATCTCTCTCACAAGGTGTCAGGATTTAGTACTTTCTTTCTTTCTTTCTAAGAGCAGTTATTATGTCATCGAAGGAACGGGAACCTCGTCTGATGCTGCTTTAGTTCTTTGTAACAGGGTGTGGGACCAAATATAGCTCTCAACTTTTGTTTCTACAAAACTTTGAAGGCAACATGGGTCACTCAAAGGCATGTCCTTTTTTCTTTTCACTGCTTTTTACTCTTTTGGGTGGTGTGTTTATGAGATATTTTCCCTCCTTTATGTCTGAGCTAATTGAATCATTTTCAGTCCAAAATTGGTGAAAGAATGCATATTCCAACAAATCTGTGATTTTGGGGTAGGATGTTTGGACCATTGATCTAGTATTTTGTGATCTAAACTAGTTTGATGTGGTGATTGTAGACTCCTCTGCACCATGAAATGCTCAGGACCGGCATAGTAGCTTACTTCTTATTATAGTGAGTTGTTTGATCCTGAAGGCTTGAAATTTTTCCTAGCAGGAAATATGCCAAATTTTCGTAAGCCATCCCCCCTCGCAGATGCATGCTCTTCTTGTTCTTTGAAATTGTTCCCTGAAGTTCTTTGGTGCTGAGTTTTCAGATGGGGTCTTTACAGCCTATTGGCTAATTTATGTTCTGGTTTGCGATTGCACTAATGTGTTTAGGAAGTAATTTCCCTTTTGTTCGGGAGAGATTTGATATCTGGTGTGCCTGTAGGACATTGAGAAATGGTGTAGCAAACTGCATTGCCTTTTTGAAGAACTATTTAGGACTGTACTTTTGCTTCCATTTTGCTGCATATATTCCTGGATTCTATCACAATGCAGATTTGGGAGGTCTCGGATGTTGCTAGGGTTAGCTTAGAAGATGGCCTTTTCTCTTCCCTTTATGCTTGACTTGAGCATTCATTGGAGGGGGAACTTGTGCTTATTTCAGATACTATAACTACTTCAGCATGTATGAAGGTTGACCTGTCATGGCTTGAAATGAAACTTTGACAAAGTTGCTAATGAAATGCTGAAATAATCTCTTGGGCTATTTCTCCATGGTTGTAATTTGTCATTGACTGCTTCCTGGTGAATGTCTTCTGTTTGATTCCTGAAAGAGAGTTGTTTGGGCATGCAGGCCAAATACATCACCCATATTTGTTAGTCTTGCTTGTGGCAGACTTGCAGGTATTTGCTCCTCTTCAGGTAATGCTTGCTGTGCTTAAAGTTTTAGTCCCTCTGCCCTACTCCAAAAGCCTGAGTGCACAGTGGATAGTTCATAGAAGTCCCAGAAATGCATGTGTGCCTATGTCACGTCGAATCTAGTTGCAGTGTAAGTGAGGTAGTTAGAGATGGGGAGACAGTCAAGGTTATGAAAAGAGAGGAGACACACACGTTAGGTTCTAATAAAGGGGAGGTTTTTGGGGAAACAGCAACATTGCCAATTGATTTTGGTGAGGAGGTGAATGCAGTTAGACGGGGCAGGAGGACGAGCTCTGATATACAAGAAAGGCTTGGCAGGGACTTTCAAACAGATCATAGTACAGGAAGGTCTTCTTGGGCTCTACAGGGGAATAGTACCAGAATACTACAAAGCCATTCCGAGTATTAGCATTGTGTTTATGACATATGAGTTTATGAAGCGCATCTTGCAGCCTCAATCCTGGAATGGCTCCTAGGTTAGATAACTGAACTTCCATATGCTTTCAGCCCAACAAAGAAATTGTAGAACATCACATGGGCAGGTAGAGACTATACCATTTTGCAGTTAAATTTGAGGCACTTAAACAATAGGTTATTCCTTGCTGCATGTCAAAGGTGGTGTAGACAGAATCCTTTATTGGCCTTGCCTACAAAGGCAAAGATATTGTGTTTAGATTCATTCATTATAGAGCATAGTAGCTTAAGGGATTTTGGCCCCTAGGTAATAATAGGTCTATTCTCATATGAGGATTTTTGAAAGATGATATTTTGGTTTGTGTTGAAACTTGAGATTAGTTATATAATTATAATATCTTGAAGGATTTTGGGTTTCTTTTAGAGGATTTTTTGAAGATTATATTTTTGCATGGTGAAATATTTGAGTTTCCATAATTCTTCTTTTGCCTTAAGGTACTTTTTAATGTGAATGGCAAGGCCACAGTGTGACACACCCCTTGATGACTATTGATTGTGTGGATTCCTTGCTCCAAGAATATTTCGGAGCCTTGGATGGAGAGTGTTTTGTGGTGGTGTATCAAGGCAGCTCTGCTGCTACTCAAACCCGGAGATGGGTCCTGTTATACCATAAATTTGTCCTCAAAAGATCTTGCTCTCAAGGTTCTGCATTTCTCTCTTCTTTTTTTTTCCTTCCTTATTTCTTGTTTGAATTTTTTTTTTCTTTTTTGTTGCCTTGTCCTTTTTTCTTTCCCTCTTTCTTTTTGCATTCTTCCTCTTCTTGTTTTTTTGCTTTATTGTCTTCTTCCTCTGTCTTTAGGGGTTTGGCCGAGTTTGCCTACTGCTGATCTTGTGACAAGGAGCTCAGAATGTTGGCTAATGTTTTGACATTAAGATTCTTCACCTATTGCAGGAGTGGATGAAGTCAGTGGGGAATATTATGGTTAGGGCGCCATACCATATGTGTTGGTTTTGAACGATGATGAACATGTGTGCATGAACATGCAAATGAGTGTACCAAATGAGGGGTGGGTTTCCTCTTTTCCATGCTTGGTTGCTGTTATGTTATCAGATCTGAAATACACACAACCTTTGTAGTATTGGGTCACCTCTCAAATTCTTTTCAGGTTGACTTCAAGTCATATGTATGGAGAATTTCAGAATCAGAAAACAGAAAATACGTCCACAGAAAGATCTACCAGTGACTCGATGTTTGGCACAAAAAAGTTCACGAAAGGTTGAGTGAAAAAAAGAGGAAAATTTTATCAATATTTGCCAAATTCTTGGAAAAATTTGAACTCTTGTCTCATCGGATTACTCTTAGAAATGCAAAACAGAAAGTAGACTTCGTGTACTTATTCCTGGAAAATTCATGAAATTGGGAGTGCCAAACCTCATTTTTACTTATTTGACAAAGCAATGGCAAACATGAGTCAATTGGTAAGGTATTATCTCATCACATTTAGTTCACCATCATGTGTTGTGTGCTACTAATTTAATGGCCAACGCTTATAAGAACTATGATATTCTATCACATCCCATTTTTCACATCCATGTAAATCCATGCACCCATTTCTGGGATAAGTACCATCTTGGAATTAAAAAGTTGTTAACTGGTCCATCCATTCATCATGCTATGTTCCCACATTGATGGATGGACATTCCATACACAAAATCATCCAACATCAAAGATTAGTCACTTCACTCGTCTTGCATAAATCAATGCATCCAACATGAACAATATATTAGACAAGTTAAACATCTTCCATGAAACCCATCACATTTCCAACCAAAACATCCATGCATCCTGAACAATGTCCTTTGAAACCATCTTATGCAATAATAACTCATGTGAGTGATGGAACTAAAATTGTCCTTATTTCATCCATCCTTTTTTGGGGGGATGAAATCGAGGTGCAATTACAGGGAACACATTCCCCAGAGTAGGTGCCAGTCAGATTGATTCAAAGACACAAAAGGAAGCATGAAAATAACAACAACAACAACAACAACAACAACAAATAAATAAATAATACTCCTTCCAACTTTTCTGCATTCAAATAAGTTTAGGGTTTTTTTCCCACTCTTTGTTGCAGGGTGTTAAAAATGCTTACTAAGAGGATTGCCAATAATAATATACTTACCTTCACGAACACATCCATATAATGCACTCACCCAATTGAGATCTAGTCTAGTTTAGTTTATCCTTATAAGATGTCTTTGAACTTTTGAATTAGGTTGATACTAAACCCACTTTCTGGATTCAAATTATGTACATATTCAACATTACCCAAACACTAATAAAATAAAATTGTAATTAGAAATAAAAAACAACTCTTTAGCATGTCTTTGAACCTTTTGGATTAGGGTTTGATACTAAACACACTTTCCAGGTTCATATTATGTACAATTCAATATCACCCTAGCACGCCAAAAGGAAAACATAAAATCACTTCAAATAAAATCATAACTGCATATTTATTGCAAATTTACCAACATCATTGGGGAACACCTGATCATAGTTGAGTTTATACTAAATTTATTTGTTCCAAACACCATAACATTTGTTAAATATATTGCCCATAACATTGAGCAACACTATTCATTAAAAAAATCTTCATCCTGTGTTTTAGGTTAAATTCTACATTGACAAAATTGATATTACCCAAAAATTGGGGTTCATATCACATTATCCCAAATTTTACTTTGCTTATGAATTTTTTTCAGTACATTTGTCATCATTTGGAATAATGATTCCAAATTTTATATTATGATGTGTAAATTTGTTTGCATCCTTTTTGGCCATTTCTTCTCACATGGATAAAATTCGAAAATAATGAATAATGATACAAAACTCTTCAAAATTTGTATGGTTTCTTCAATTTCATTCATGCCATTAAATTCTTGAATATCGTGAACTAAATCTACATGTTCAATTTCATGTAGATAATGTGTTTATTTAATATCATACACATGGCAAATTATATTGGCCAAATTTTACATGTGAAATTTCAACTCAAGCATTTAAAATTTAAATAGATTGACTATGGGTTTACATGGTTTTTAATGTCGATATATATTAGTTTATACCCATTGAAAAAATTGATAATTGATCTTTTCAATAAATCAATGGTTTTCAATTTTGTGTATATATATAATCCTTATAAATCTAGTATGTTGTTGTCATGTGAGTAGTAAAATTATTTAGATTGGAAGGACCCTATTTCAAAATGGATGAATGACATCCATACGAACATCCCTACATAAATGAGATCTGGTTATGGTTCTGGTTCTGAAACTTGAACCACTAAAGTGGTAACCGGCCAACATTGGTTTCAACCTTTGTTGGCCGGTTATTGAGTTTCCGCCCTGTTATCCACCTGGTTATTAATAACGTGCCGGTTGATTACTGAATTCTTAAAAAATTACTGGTTAAGTTCATAACCACTTGGTTTTGAATTTTCAAAAATCTGATAACCGACCTGGATGACCTGATTTTCATCCAGCTAGGTTATCAATCTTAAAAAATCAATATAAAAGGTATTTTTAAAACAGAAAATAATCTTTTTTTAATTTTTAATTTAAAAAACCCTGAATCTGGTGTATAACTGACAGGTTAACCAATGGCTTTTAACTGGTTATTTGATAACCTAACCTTATGCATAACTGATCATAGTTACTAAATAATAACTGGATAAATTGATACCCAGCTTCATTATTTGGATATTGACATTGAAAACCTTTAACCGGGTCCAAAAAGAATTTCCAAAAAAATAACCTACCAGATAGTGATGAAAAAGTTTCAATAATTGGCCAACATTGGTTTGAACGCAGAACCTCTTTTGAAGTCCCAAGGTCCCGCCAAAGGGCCTGTACCATGGAGGCATCATCCCTAGGGTGTAATGTACCTATGGTAAGGGTCAAAATTGAGCACCCCAAATAGCAACCCGCTTGCCAATAATTGTAAGGTGCCTCCTGGAATAAATTTTATCCAATCCCTTGGGGGAGGTCCTAGTCTACAACTGTCACATTTGGGTTCACAACCATCAGTTGCTCATTGAGGACCTACCAACGGCCCTTACTGAGCGCCTTTTTCCATTAGGTCAATGTGATCGCAGATTCTACCCCAAGAGACTCAATCCTCCCAAACGGCCATTACTTGCCTAATTGGGGAATAGGGACAAGCCCCTGACACCAACTGGTTGAGGCCCCAAACTCGGACTTACACCTAACAAATAATAGGTAACTAATAGGTTTCCTTAAAGCTTATATTATAAATGAACACTTGACATTCGACACAACTATTTACCTTATTTAGGACTATTTCTAGCAGTGAGTTCAAACTAGAGCAGTGGGACTGTGTAGTCTTGGCTATCGGTAAAAATGGGCTCCACTAGTTTACTTCGGGGGTGCTACTTTCAGTTGCTTGAAACTAGTGTGGTTAACTACACATGTTGTGCAGTTCCGAAGGCAACATAGCTAACTGCAGTTACTGTAAAAGTGGTGCATCTAGGTATCCAAGGCATAATATCCGGACAGTGGAGCCAATGCACTAAAGTAAGCGGTTAACTTTGGATCCCATAGCATTGAATCCGCTGCACGCAATATAAATGCTTGGTTCATCTCTTCCGACTCTGGATATATCTAATAAAAAATGCTTTGCCTCCAGGCAACTTGTGAAATTGTGCTTGGAGAGGTACCTCAATTTACATTGCAGTCTTCGCCCACCTCCCCCGACTTTGAATCAAGAGTCCGTCTTTATGCCAGGCCGCTCCTTCCCAAACCAAGCTCTGTTCGGACTTGTTGTTTTGGGCCCTGCGTCGTTGCTATGTATTTGTATTCGCATTTCTAGTTGTTATCCTCTTTGGGTATTACTAGAACTTAAGTTTGCAACTTGAGATTTTCTATGAGTGATTAAGAAATAATTGTCGTACTTGGGGGGGGGAGGGGGGTTTCACCTCATAGCAGGAAATATAGATTTTTCGAAGTGGTTGCTCATGTGATATGATGAACGCATGGCAAAGTGTTTGCTGAATTTGTTGAGCTACCAAGTCTACAAGGACGCATTTAAGCAAAGTTTGTTATTTTTGGTTTCTTGTGTGTATTGGCTACACACACTTCTGGTCCAAGTGTCTAGCCATGTCATCCTCAAGTCGTCAAGGTTCCATCTTCTACATGTAGTTCTTGCAACCGAAGTGAAAGCTTTGTGTAGTCCTTTCGTGACGGGAATTTGCCACTCATGAGCTCTGAAAACCTTGTTGATTTGGTGTCTTCATTTCATGAGATGAACTTTCAATCTGTGCCTTGAACTTCAATTGATTTATGTGCTGTTACAGGATTCTTTTAAGAGCATTCTAGTTAGAGGCAGGTCCTTTTCTACACGAAGGATGTCATCCACATCTATCGGGTTAGGTCGTAAGGATGAAAGGATGCCAAGCAGAGAGGACCTGTCTCGAGCATTTTTTTGTTCGGCGGCCGTTTATGAATCAAGCAACGAGAGAGCCGAAATCATGCTCCAAAACACCCAGCGTGACTACCCAACCATAAAGTTTGAAAAGGTCCACATGTCACTCGACCTCTTTGGAGAACACAAGTTTCTCGTGGCATATGCAGAAGATGCCATCTTCATCGCCTTTCGAGGCACCACAAGTCTTGAAGACATTGCCACCAACTTAAAGTTGGCCAGGGATTCAAGGTTCGGGGGTGCGTTCCATTGCGGATTCTTCAAGCGCTCGGATGTTTTCTTCAAGCCTGACTGCAACCCCATCCTAGGATTGTTGAGTCTCCAGAAGCGCATAATTTTTTGTGGTCATAGCTTGGGTGGGGCTGTGGCACACATGGTGTTATTCCGTCTCTTTGTGGAGAACAATTGGAATTTCGAAGATGTAAGTCACTATTCACAAGAGTGGTTTTCAACTTACAGTCAGATAAATAATAATTCAGTTGTTATAAGTGAATTTGTACTTGCAACTCCGGGGTCCCGTGGATTATGTTTGTAAATAAAGAAAAAATATTTGAGTGGTTCTTTGTGGATCTATTCAACTACAAATAAATATGCTAATTATCTACCATGCTTTGAATTGCAGGGAGTATTCCCCGATTCATTGATTTCTATTGCATTTGGAGCACCTCATGTGTGTGATGAGGATGCTGCTCGAAACATCAATGAGGATGAAAACCTCAGATGGCGGTTCACGAACTTTGTCAACCAATCAGACCCTGTGCCATGCCTCCTCCACAGTATTCCCCACACTCTGGCAGTGGTTGCAACAAGTTTGAAGTCAAATGAGAATGTTCAGAAGGAGTTTGCACTTCAAGGGATTGGGACCTTCCTTGGCCGATGCATAGATGGGTATACCCGTAGTGGTTTTCTCCAAGGTGCGAGTGCAGCATTGATAGCAACTTTTGATATAGGCATGTCTAAAATTGCTAGGAAAAGTAAGACAATATTTGCTCAGCACCTGCTTGGCCCGCTAGCACAACGAGCAGCCCCTAGGCCAGGAACAAGCAAGTATAATAAGCCAGAGTTTTATCCTATTGGCTATTACATATTCATTGAGAGACAAAGCGACGACTGGCGTGATGGGGATCGCCCACGATTCAATGTGCATCGTATAAATGATAAGAGTGCAGATATGACAAGGAAGTTGGCAGATGTGCACTTTGGATTTCAAGACTTGGAGCATCACGAACTCCGAAGCTACAAATCAGTATTGATTGAGTCTGATTTCATGGACTCACCACAAGTTCCTTCTATACAATATCAAATGAACAATGTTGTCTCTACACCCACCCCCATTGTAAGTACAATATAATTGCTTTAACCTTCTCCAAAGAATGAACCAAAATTAACTATTGCCTTCCAGTAACTTTCCAATTGAAAGCATTTGTGTCTCACCTTGGTTTAAGAATAGAATTCATCCTTTGGTAAAAATTGTTATGTTAGTGAATGTTGTGTTCCAGTCTCAAATCTAGATTACAAGTGTAACTTGCGATATTCCTAGACACATTGCACTCAAGATGATAAAAAGGTAGAAAAACTTATATAACTCTAACAAATCATTTCATTGTAAATTCTAAGAGACTATAGCAATTTGATTCCATGCTCGAAGACAAGTTTCACATATGCAGACATAACTTGTGACTTTATTGTCAATACTCAAGTTCAATCTTTCATTATTCTAATGATCATCATCTTGGCTAGATCACAATGGCACAATACAAAAGGGTTGACTCTACTCGACCATACATCACAATAACTGGGGAAAATTTACTATTCCTTATAGAACCCATCAAGATCATCGACATGGAGATATGGTTGACAACAAAACAAGAAGACAATGAGATTGTTGTTGTTAGACCAAGCGACCTCAAGGAGAACTCAAAGATCGACATTTCCTTTCTCACAGTCAAGACGGCTTTCAGGCAAGGATCTAAAATTGTCATGAGGGTAACCTAGGATCCCCCAACTATGTTTGAATATAGATGTAACGTCCAAGTTGGAGTGTAGTTGAAACAATTTCTAAATTAGAATTTGTGGTGCCCCTACAAGTGGGATGGATCTAGCTACAAATTTATTATCACAAGAATGTATGATTGTGGTCATGATCTAATTGCTCACATTGATAAAGGAAATGTTGATCTGCAAGCAATCAATGGCATTATTCTTCAGAAGTTATCAAGTGATTATGGAGGATTTTGTTGATAGTTTAATAGTCCATATCAATATATCAAATTATGATAAGCAAGTAAGTGGCATTCCTTGCAACCTTGTTTAGAATTTGTGAGGGTGAAGGTGTTGAACACCTAAATGTGCTACTAATCATAATTCCTTGGTTGTTTCTAGGGCTTCTTGGGGAATCCACCTACTATTGCAAGAAAGCTTGCAAAAATTGTGGTAATCATGAGGATCATGAAAGACTTTGGCACTGATCCCTTGCCTGATCATCTATCAAAACTGGATGAGATCATCCAATGTGAGTGTTGATTGTTTTTAAGCACATGGTTTTGGATTCAATGATGACACAATCAATCTGGAACGTAACTGAGAGTTCACATCATTGCAAGCAAGACGAATGTCAACAACTCTAAGAATAATCAAATTCAGACAAAGTATAGATCTTATTTAGTGTGTATTTTTGTACTTTGTAATGAAGTTGGAACATTGTAGGTGCACCTGGTCTACAAGGCAAGAAACTATCTCCAATACTCATTGAAGGTGACATTCAAGAAGCCAATAATATGACAAAGACCGTGGCAGATTTCTTATCAAGTGGGTAAGTAGTCTATCATAGTGATCTATTTTCCATAGGAAATGCAAGATAATCAATCAAACTTTATAAGACTAGAATGTGTTTGACAATTTTTGGAACTAGTGTAAAATTTAAGGGGACTTTGTGCAAATGGTCAAATTAAATGATACTTATTTTAATATAAACTAGTTAGTACTAGGTAAAGACTAAAGGGAGGGGTTCGTTTTAGTCTTGTCAGTGTGTCCATGGCCTTAACAATACCTGACATTGTGATTATTACATTGGTGGTTTTACAGCTTTCTATTTTCTTATTGGGCCATGATTGCTGGACTTGTTTTTCTTCCTCCTCCAGTAGCTGGCGTTGGTTTGATGATAGGTTACATATCCATTGGGATGATTCGTTACATAGGCAGTGGGTTGACTATTCATCAAATGATTAGAGGAGGAGCTACACAATTCATAGTTGATGATTACAAAAAAATAGTAGTTATTGCATGTGAAGAGGCATCTAAATGGTCTACATCCGAGCCCACATTGCATGTGAATGCCAATTTGGAGCCTGCATCATTGGAGGAGGAGCTTCAAATTCAAGGTCAGCACCTTCATGTTTGGATTTTGGCACTTGTCCACCAATGTCTTTAAGGGAGCTTATTTTGAACTAGAATAGGCGTTGCATAGTGTGTTATGTATATGACATATTGTGCAATTAGGCTTATTCCTATTGAAATAGATCGGTAAAAATATTGACATTAGTTGGTATTATGTTGAAAAGAACCTCACAAAGTCGAATATGTTCATAAAGTTTGATACTTGCAAAATGAAGCCTTACAACTTGTTCTTTCAAATTTGGTGCAATATTTATTCAGTTGAAAGCAGTACCGACACTTTTAAGGGGATGGTTCAAGAGGCCCACTTGTACCCCAATAAAACTATGGGATCAAATTTTCCACAGCTGAAGCACAAGTTTGCTAAAAACTCGGATCCCAAGTGCAGAATCAACTTACTGAAAAGGATTAAGATAATAGTGAACACAGGACATTTGTTCTCCCAAGTTGTGGGGCGAAAACAATTTTGGGGAATTTTGGGGGCTGAGGATGCTGGAAAGTCGACCTTCATCAAGGTGAGTATTAATCAACATACCATCTTATCTATTTATTGTGCAAGCCCTTCAATAGGTGCATAAGTTCTTATCATGTCTTGAACATCTTATATTTTGTAAGCTTGCTCAAATTTTCCTAAAGTACCAGGCTCATGGAATTTTAGTGTATGTGGAGTGCCTTATCCTCATTAAACCATTTGCCTCAACAATAACCTTGCTTGACAAGGTGCCTCTTTTCATTCTCAAACAAAATCACAACCATTTAAAATTCTACAAGATGTTTATGTTGAGTAAGAACCTCAAACAAGGGAATTCTGGGAATTTGGGTCTCATGTCTGGTAGGACTCTTCTGGGCATCATTTCCAGAACTCCTTGATTCATGATGCTTACCCAACACATTACTTGACTATTCAAGATCCATCATTGGTACATGCCAATTTTGAAAATGTTGTTGTCACTATGGCATTTGCCAATGTTATCCAATCTCAAAGAAAAACATTAAATGCTCAAGGAGAGTGGGTGTTTCCAACTAGAATTTATTTTTTCCAACTTTCAATTCAGTTTTTTTGTAGTTAGACTGGGTTTGCTTATGTATTTTGGTGTTTGCTATGGGGCTTGTATAATTTTCCCTTGAACTCTGACCACAAGCCATCTCTATATACATGTGCCGAGACATCTCATACTGTTCGTGTTGCTTGGTATCCTAGAAAGCACTTGAAAGTTTTGGCCCTCCAAATCCACCCAGGTTACCCCGCTGTGGGAGATCATTTCACTAATCCGTTGTGGAAGCATACAAACTTGCAGATTCTGTATGGTTGGTGGACATCCCTGGCCGCGATGGTTTGCAGGGAAATGCAGAGAAGTGTATCCAATTTAAAGATCTCCCAAATTCGTGTATTCTAGTTCTTCAATTCCTGGTACATAACCATCATCTTTTTCTCTTTCACTGTCTTTTCCCAATTCAAGCATTTAAAAGTTTCATGTCCTACATCGTAACCAAGGTTTGGTTTTCCGATTTGTAAATTTTACTAGTTCTACTAATATTTCTATTTTTTGGTAGAACTTACACTTGTGCACAAGAAATTTTCCAAAATTTGTCAAAATAGCAACAAAATTTGTCAAAAAGAATCATTGGCTTTATCCCCATGTAAACTTGGATTGTAGGCGGCCCTGTACTTGATTTGCCTTTGAATATCTAACAATGTTTTTCTTGGGACCAATTGCATGGATATGTGAAGTTGGGGATTTGTTAAATGACTACTTTGAGGCATATTTGTTGTCCTAGTTTAAAGTATTTAGTATCCAAAAAACCATTAATTAATGGTTTAAATGCAATGTATTTCTTAAGAAATTTAACAACTAACTGGTGTTGAGTTTTTTGGCATAAGGGTCAATTCAATTTTGTTTTTGGAGATGGTTTATGCAGGGTGATATCAAGAGTGGCCAGAAAGACATGTATCAGGAAGTTAAAGGTTGGCTTCCCACATCGGAGATCAAAGTAGTATTCAACAAGGTGGACATGAATTTTCAGCCTGGTGAGGAAGATGATGAAGCTGGCTATTTTGAAAGGCAAAAAGAAAACAGTGCAGAACAACTGGGTTGTCCAAAAGACAACATTTATTATGGGTGTTTTAACCCCAGACGCTCAAATGAATGCGAGAATTGAAGGATCTGGGCGTCCTTGGATTTGAAGAATTTTTTCAGGAATTGGGAATATTGGAGGGACAGGAATTGACAGAGTCTGGCACCCTAGCTGGTGAGAATTCTTTCCTAGGGCTCCATGTTGCCTTTCACAACCATTCACACACATCTTAACTAGAAAAGCAACATGAAATCAAATTTTATATGTTAGATATCAAATATCTAAAGTATCACATACTTGTAATTTCTAAAATGTGAACTTTGGCCAGTGCAAAAAAAGATAAATAAGTTGATATGTAAATTTTCAAACCGAAGATGAAGGCCTATCACAAAAATCAGAGAAAAAGAATTTAGCATTCATTGGTGTAACACATGGTATTGGATGCAGCCTTGTCATTGTGATGGATGAATGGTGATCAAGGGCAATATATTCTCCAACTGTTTGGTGTACAAAGTACTTAAGGGTCCACATTATACTTGGGAAGCCAGCTTATCCCACCTGCCTTTCCTTGTGGCACCGGTGATGCAAGCAACAATACATATTCTATGTAGGGGAAATATTTCATTACACAATATTGTCCAGTGTGATCTCAATGTGAAATTTCAAGTTGAATTTGGACTTTATGGACATTTTTAGCATTCATTGATATTGTGTTGTGTATGCTTAGTCAATACATTTCCAAGACCATGTTGAAACAATTATCTTTAACTAAGAATTCCTTTATTACTTATTGGAATGTTGGCATTAAATTTATGATTTATTTTAATCAAATTCTTTTGATTTATTTGGGAAAGAAATCCACTTGCTTCCACTCAAGATAGTTGATGGGTATCTCTAGACAGCTCATAGTTCACTTGGCTTTAGAAAAATACATTGCAATAGCAAAATAGATTAAATAAAAAAGCATAAGCTTAGTCATAGATCATGTGTTTTTGAAGATTGGTGGCATTTCATTTTTTAACTGAATTATACACATAAAACATCAATTGCATTATATTGTTCTTGCAGTTATCTCCCTAGGTTAGACTTATGTTCTTGGAAAATATGGCAAATATGGCTTAATAGTTTTGTAGGACATTGAATGATTGGATTTTACACAAATTGAAACAAGCCCAGCTCTTTCCACAAAAGGTTTTAGTAGTGCCCAAGAAATGCAAGGCCATTTTGTGGCAAGTGGGTTGCGCCTATAACCACTATCAATTTCCTTTCTTGATATGAGTGTCACCGTCCACACAAGAAGGTTATGCAAAATCAAGAAATGGGATGCACATTAGAATCACAAGTTGCCAAGCTCAAAGCTACATGAAAGCACTTCATTGAACATAAAGCAATAGCCCCCATAGAGAAGTGGAAGCTTTTGCATATCTTTGAAATTGCAAAAGAAGCTCCACAACAGCCATTTGAAGATAAGATGGCACTGACGTGTAGGCAAACCATGTGAGAGTTGTTTTCAATGTGGCAGATCATATACATAAAATACACTAACATTTGTGACAATGCCTTGCCAGAAAAGTTACTACTAATGATGCACCACAAAAACTACTCAATGCTCCCCCAAGCCCATGGTTGAGAATAACAAGATTCCACGCTTTCAGGTTTGCATAGTCCGGAGTCAGGAACATCCCCATTGAATCTTGCTCGTGTTAATATTCTCCAAGAAAACCTATAGTGAACTCAACAATCTTTTCCAATGTCTCTTTCTTCCCAACACACAATACAAGGCTATGTCGGTGGAAGGAGAAGAGCCCAACTATGAGGCAGAGATTATCATTAGGCTGGAATTTAGCTTTAACACTCATTCCATTCAACAATTGCAATTGTACAGATATCTATATGACATGCCCTTGACATCATCACTGACCATCCGACCATAAATTCAGTGCCATACTAACCAGCCCAACTAATCTGCCTCTGATTCATGTGAACCAAATGTAAAATTCAGCACCGCATGCAACAATGTAGCATCCATCACCAGACTGGTAATGGTAGTTCTTTATTCAACACCTCCCAAATCATAACCAAACAATCAGACATGTATTCCCCACAAAGACATCAGACTCACAACCAGTTTGAATGATCCATTGATGAATAAACATCCCCTCTTGAAGCACAACCACACTGTATACACGTGACCTGGTAGTCCCCTAAAAGACATCATATTCCAAACCACTTTGAATGATCTGCTCATGAACACTCCTACCCTCTTCAAGGCCAACTACACTGCCACATGCTTTGAGAACCCCCCACAAAAAGAACAGAGCTTGGTAGCACACACCCTCCTGTTGCATTTGTCGAAATATTACCAGTGCCTTCTACACTAGGCAGCATCATGGCATTCCAAGTGACTGCATTTTGAGATGGCGTCATCTTGTTGAACACTCTCCAAGCACCCTCAATGCTCCCACATTTTGCATACATGTCTAATAAGCTACGCCCCCATTGCCACAGAAGAGCTGCATGGATTTGGGTGCTTTTGACAGCTATTTTGAACGCAAAATTTCTTTCTTGCATTAATGGCTGCAGCATCTCTATATCTTCTCACGCACATTCAGCTTCCAGTTGTAGCAGCACAAGCGGGGTTTGAAAGTTGAAACCATGGATGGGTTCAACCCTCCAAACAATACAATACGGGTGTAGTTGAAGTTATTGGCATGTTTGGAGCAACCAAACTTTTTGCCACATTTGTTAGGGAAAGCAATTACTTGGATCTTGCCACATTTTGGCGCACTCCATGAACTTCATCTTCTTCTTTTAACACGAACTGGAGCAATTGCTTCCATCTCCTCTGCAAGCATACTAGATTAAAAGTTTCTTTGTGGCAATCATGGAGAAGCTCCTTCCAACCACTTCATTGTATGATTTCAACAGCGACTTCGGCCATTTAGGGTTTCCAAAGTCCGAATCATGGAACATTTTTTTGGCAAGCTCAAATATTTGCATCCGTGACATCAGCAACTTTTTTGTATTGCATCCGCAATTCGGCTTTATTCATCAACAACTTTTGCAGTATATCGCACTTCTAATTCCTAGAGCGCACCGGATAGAAACAGAGGCCCACCATTCAGAGAGATCACGGTAATTGTAAGCTTTCTTGTGTTGTTGCTCTTTCTGTGTCTGCCCACTGTTGACCTGAAAGATTGGCCACGTTCTGTGCAAGACCTAATACCTCATGGTGGCCTCTGTGCGATCAAACTACAAAGATTTGAAAGGAAGCGTTTTTTTGTAGTCCCTGCAGGTCAGAGAGAAACTGTGGCGGGAGTTTTTTTCTGGTTCCTTCGCCATGGTGGCATCACAGATGAGAGGAGAAGGTAACAACTGAATGTCAATCCTATCAAAGTGTTGTTGTCAATGGAACCATAACTTGTGTTGATGTCAATCTTGTTGATCTCTCAAGTGGTTGTTATCCTGCATTAGCCTAGACTTGGTAGAAATTTTTTTAAGGTCCTTTGCACTGGCGGGAGAGTAGAAGTAGGTTGGAAGAAGGCACACAAAAAACTTACCAAAAAACCTTTCAAAAAAAAAGTTAACAATTTAAATCCGAAAAGTCTAATTAGAATGTCTAAGTCTAATTTAAAAGTCTAATTGCCATCTAATTAGACATCTCTAGCCTAATTAGTCGGAAACAACGTTTTTTTCGGGTAAAAATCGCCAAAAGGTGACACACCAGGGAGCCAGCGACAAGTCCATTATGAAAAAACTAGGGTTTTAACCTGAAGTTTGCACCTAATGCTACTGTTGCCAAGTGGCAGGATCGCGACATGCAACCAAAAAAACAACCCTAATTTGCCTCTCTCACACTGTCATTACAATAAAACTTTTCGCCACCTTATATGTCTCTGTTGTGTGTGCATTGCTAGGAGGTGGCAAAACAATGAAACATAAGATTTGCCAGCAACATTTTTCGAGTTAAAATTTTAATGTGTAGGTATTAGGATCTTGCCTTGGGATCTGATATGTGATTGCAATTTTTCTGTAAAACGGCAATGTTGTGTTTATAATAATTTTGTTGGTGTAGAAATTTAGAATCAGATTTGCAAGTACATTTTTTTCATTTGCTTGTTTTTTGTTTTGGGACTCAAAATTTGGATCAAAATTCTGAGAGCTTGTGGTTGATGAGGGAACTCAGAATGATGGACATGGCATACGAGCAAGCATCACAAATAAATGACACCGGGATTTGGCAATTTCGGCTACTTTCAGGCCATCGGGGTTGTTTGTGTTGCTGTTCAACGAGATTTGGGAAATGAGGATGCTTGCTCCATCAAGCTTTGCTTTGGAGGAAATTTCATATTTAGCTTTGCATGTGTACATCTTGAAGTAAACTATGAGCTTTGAGTTTTGAAGTTTGATTCTTCTACGTTTTAATTTCTAGCTTTTGAAGTTCTACAATGTTGAATGTACACCTCTAAAGTTTAAACTTTGAAGGTCTGAACTTTTTTTGGTTATTTTAGGTTTTGATTTTCTTATTTGTTGGCTCTTTTAAATTTTGATTTTCTTATGTTAGCTCTTTAAGGCTTTTTCATACTTCAGTGGGTTCAAAATCGAAACTTCATTCAGCATATTATCATAGTTGAGTAACACGCTGCGCACAAGTCTTGCAAGTTAATGCACTTCATAACTTTGTAAAGGGTTTTTTCTCTTACAATTAAATGTGCCTTTGTAGATTCTGAAGAACTTCCGATTTCGCCCCATCTTTCCTCTCTCCTTTCATCTTCAAGACCAGGCTAGTCCATCTTCATCTTCCCCAAAATTCTCACCTCTTGATCTTTGTTCCTTGAGATCAAAAGCATTGAGATTTGGTGAAAATTCATGGAGTGGGGTTGGAATAGATGAAGTTTATTTGATGTTATCCTCATCTCCTAGTTTGTGAATCTCCTAGATGTTAAAACGTAGGAGGCGACCACAACAGTCAATCTTAGGTTGAGCAGAGGAGACAGACAACAGGACAGTAAAGGCAAAAGAGAGTGATGGAGATGGATAGCTTGAGAATGGATTCACCTCACTCACCATGTTGTCAGGTTGTTTCTTCAATTTCTGAGCAAGGTATAGTAATGAACACACTATTTTACAATCCTCTGCATCAGATTTGTGAATCCAGTTTTGTCATTGTTCTTGTTGGAGCTCTTTTTTTGTGGCGTGTGTTTTTTTGGATCTCATCTTTCCTTTTGTGACTTCATGTCTTTCTCTGGTTTCTTGGATGCTCAAACACCTCTCCTATTGCTCTCCTTCATTGCTTTGCATGGCCATCAGTCTTGTCATTATCACATTCTTGTTGATTTTCTTGTTACAGTGGCGGGGTGCAGATTGGGAAAAATACAGTGGTGGTGTGCCAATTTTCTTTCAGTGCTCTTATTTTCATGTTCGTCATGTAACAATTTTTTAACAGCAGCAGTTTGTTTTAAATCCTATGACTGGTGCCAATCAATCAGTCGGTTCTTTTCTTGGGACAAAGTATTTCAGACAACTTGACAACAATCTCTTCCAACAGCAATGACTCAATTCCTCTGGAGTGGGGAGGATCACCACTCTTGTTAAGGTGTACCCGGTATGGTGCATCAGGATTAGAGCAAAGAAGTTATGATAATTGTGGTGTACTTGATAAATATTGTTTAGTTTGATGTGCACGGGTTGCCTTACAAGGGCTGTTGCTCCATCATAATTCAGAAATAGGACTGTCGGGTTTACAACTTATATGAAGCAATGGATCTGCACTTTGAAATTGGAGAGTTAACAATTGTATGAGTGGACATATGCAACTTAACACTTCTAGTTGCATTCTAGCCTAGTTACAGTTTATAGCAATTGACAAACAAAAATAACATCTGAAACCAGCCTTGAAACTGTGGAGAAAACTGAGCCCAAAAATTGGATACAACCCTGCCCTGTACTAGGTCTGAAACCTAAGGTTCCTACTAGCTATAAAACGAGGGAACTGAAAACTTGCAGCCAAAAGCTGAGAAGAAACAACTGAATTAATTGGGGCGAGGAATACTCATTTGATTGATTTTCATACCCTTCTTATAAAGGTGAGGTCCCTGGGTGGGGGTCATTCCTTGAATTTAAGGGCCTAAGAAGAGGCAATAGCCCAATCTGGCCATACATTTTGGGGACGAGTCCCACCTGTGTGGACCTTATGCATGGTAAATAAAATGTACATGTCTTAAACGATTATGCCAGAATTCTTCTAGGAGACAATATATTATATATTTGGCATAAAATTGCTGAACCTGACAGGCTAATAATACAACAATAGCGTTGTCCAGAATACTAGAAACCAGAAAGAAAAAGATGCAAAGCAAAAAAAACTCGAATAGAAAAGAGAATTGATCTTTGATCATTCACGAGAGCATGAAGAGCCCCAAATTTACAAAATTAAGAGTCCAATAGTATAAGTCCTACAGATGAACAGGTTCACATACCCAGAAAGCCAACAGGATAGTGTAACAGATGGGAAGTCCTGATCCATGCCATCATTCATTCATGAGAATGAAAAGCAAGCATAACTTAGGACAGGACAATGGTCACAAACAGACTTTAGGAAAAGTGGGTAAACAAAGTACACTTATGTACTGTCAAGGCTCTCACCATAGAAAGAGACAACAGAGTCAGTTGCCCCAGCTGCCAATAGGATGCTGTAGGGATGAAAATGTAAGGCACTTATGGGACCAATCCTTTGTCCCAAAAAGCTGCTGTTCCGGTAATGAACCATGCCAAGCTGTACTCCACTTGGGCTGAATGTTTCAATGGATTGCTTACTTGATCCAGTTGCTATAAGAGGGGCATGTCGGTGAACAGCTATGGAAGTCAAGTGACGCTTGTTGGTGTACACCTCCAGGTAAGGCCGTGAGTTATTTCTTAAATCCAGGAACTTCAAATCTCCAGCTGGTGATGCTGAAATCATCTGGCAAAACAAAAGAAAATGTTTTGTCTTTCTGTGAGACGTTTTTACACCTTCTCCCAACCCTTTTTGCCTCTTTGCCCTTTGTTGTTGGGTTCCTCTGCTCTCAACCAAAGCAAGAACGAAAAGAAGAAACCTGGAACAAACCTTTCAAAAGAACTAACCTTGAAATGATCAGGTCCAGGTAAGAAGTCTAGTCCCACAACTCTCTCTGCATGTGGCTTCATGGCACAAACAAGCCTGCACAAACACACAAAATGTTTTTTCTTTTTTTATGCAGTAAAAGGTTAGAGCGAGAGAAGCAAATAGTCTAATAAGAGACATTGATGGTATTTTGCTGAAATTGTCATCATCAAATTTGCAGGAAAAAATGCTCCACAATAATGCCCATTGTGTTATTCCCAACCCAACAAGAATTAAAGTGCAATCATAACCTTGTAGGTATAGAATCACCAAAACTTACATATCCTGGCGACTGCGTATGTCAAACACTCTGACAGAGCCATCACCGCAGCCAGCAAGGAAATGAGCACCATGTAATTGAGAAGCAGCCTGCAAAAGATGTCTCCCACCCATCACCAATAATGAGAACTCTCTACAAATGACAACTTACACCACCACCTTGCTTGGATATCGTGCAGTTGAGACAGATGATCATCAACCTCATGGAGCAGGATGGGACCAGCCTTTTGCACAGCTGAACCTCTTGTCAGAGAATCTCAAACCTGTCAGTTTTTGTTGTTGTGTGAAGCCAGGGCCTCAATTCAGAAAATAAGTGTTTCAAAACAGCAAATTTCTGTAAATCCAACAGAGGACAGAGAGAAGGCTCATGGCCTCCTAGTTGTAAGCAGATATATACTGATCTTACCAATGCAGAAACACCACTTTCTGAGTGTAAGGGAATACTGGAGACTAGCTGCTCCTGATCCAAGTTCCAAACCGCAATCAATGAAATCTCACCAGATGCATACTGCACATGGAAAAGTGCAATCTTTTTATACAAAATCATGATTTCACGGTCATCCCAAAAACCGTTACACTTCATCAAAAGCTCCCTTTTACACTTCATCAAAGCAGCAGCTTGCTACCCCTCCCTATATGCATATGATTACACAAGAGAAAGGGTTCAAAACATAAGTAGAAAAACAATTGTCAATATCAAGTTGCTGCAAGGGAAGAAGACCCAATGAACAATCAACTACTAAATTGAAGGCATGAAAGAAAACGTTCTACTACACAGACAAAAGACAGCATAGCTTAAAGAAGGGTGCATCCATTTCTAGTTTGTGGAACAAGGAAGAGTTTCCAAGTAAAAAGTTAGACAAATACAATAGGGGGACATTGGTGTGTCGAAATTTTCATATAACCATGAATTGGCTGCAAGAATAGTAGTGATGATGCAAAATACCAAGCAGCCGGTCATCTGTTGCCAGTCCACAACGGCACTGATGCTTCGGGCCCCAGGTCTATGACCCTGCACAGTCTGCCATGCTGTTGCTAACTGCTGATTATCCTTCTGTGTGTAATCTCTCCAAACTCTCACGATACCATCACCTGATCAGATGAAAAAACATCATATAAAGAAAAAGAGAAGACTGTAATCCATGTAAAAACCTCTGACAAGATTTGTAGTGTATTTGGAGCAACGCTTACTGAGCATAAAACCCACAGGGCATTTCAGAAAATGGATGCCCTGCATCTTTTTTTCCTGTGATACCTGGTCATTACCTGCCAGTTATCACAGGAATTTCTTCTTTTGTTTAATTATAAGTTGTTGATTTTTACCCCATGTAATGCCCTTGGCCATGAGCATTACCAGAATTGGGCCTACCTCAGTTCTACTTCACGCAGGCCTCTATCCGGTAATGCCCATGGCCTTGGGGTGTTGCCCTACACTTAACATCAGAGTGGGATTATGATATGGGAAAAAATTAGCAGCCACGATGCAAGCATTTTGCCAGTTGACAAGTTGAGAAAGAAAAAAAGGAACTGACTTGAAGCAACGAGCAGAAGACTGTCATCCAACTCGTTAAGTAAACAGAGCTTTGAAACACCCTTGTCAGGTGCATTGTGATTGTCAAAGGTATTGACGACTGTTCCCTCCTTGTAATTCCATAACCTGCAAAGCATAAGAACACAAATTTGATGACTTTTTTCTCTCTGTGGAGGGTCACACCCATTATTCTCAGATGTGTTGCAGGGAGGTTTTAAGTCTATAGTACTGCATCAGCTGTACCCACTGCAACTGTGCAACAAAGGAGAATTTTTGGCGAGGAGAATAGAAACCAACAATGTGGATTTACTGTCACCAGCCAGTTCAGCTGAAACATGTGCACATGGCACATGTCTTTTCATTTAGGGTGACAAGGACAGGCAAAAAAAAGAAAGCAATGGGAAGAAAATGGTGAACACCTGATGGTCTCCTTATCATCTGCGATACACACAATCGGCTTGAATGGGTGCAAGAGTAAAGCCTTGGTGCCTGTATCTGACACAGTATCCCAGTTTGCAACCTGCTCGCTCACTTTGCTCAAACCTGGTACCCCATTTAAATTTAATATCAGTCAACAGATCAGACCTGCTAAGAAATAGATGATTCTCATGCTTTCAAGAATATGTCATTCCCTTGGGAGGCTACAACTACAGAATTTTCCAAGCAACTACTACTCACTTGAATGATGGCACTTGGCGATGCCTGCAAGTGCCAAATGCTCTTTTTCCTGCCTCCTTGCTATGATCATATCCTCATCTTGTGCTGGCTCCAAAAGAGGCTGGGAGAAGTGGCAACAACTCCAGTTATACAAAGTTGACAGGGGTAGAGCAGCAGGAGCAGCAGCTGCAGAAGAATCGAGATTCAGTGTGGAAAGTCCAAAAGTCAACATTTCTGCTGCTGCAGCCACCTCAGCCAGTCCTCCTCCTCCACCACCACAACCAGCTACATTTGAAGTCCTGGGAAGAACTGTAGACAAGGTCTGAATTCTGTCTCCAGAAATGTGGACAGACTGCCTGTTTGAAGAGTCCCATGATTTTGAAAAAAACTCCACAGAAGCAACTCGTCGAAAATTACCTACTGTTTGTGCCAGATATACAGGTCCAGCAGGAGGACTAGGAGGTGGTGTGGAGATGCGCCAAGTGCTTGCCAGATTTCCTGCCATGATTTCAACAGAAGAATCATCTTCTAAACCATACCCTCCCTTGCGTGGATATATGACAAGCTCAGCCCGAGTACCAGTTCAGAACTTGGTGGCAACCAAAACAACAACAATAGATGACAGACAGCTCAAGCCCACATTTGCACAATGAGGAATATGAATTGCAGAGCCAGAAAAAACATAATGCTGAAGCAACTGCAGCGATCTAGATAAAAGGGGGAGAAGATTGCCAACCTGATGCTGAGGCTAAACAGGAAGCAGAGCGGTGAATGACACCAGGAATCAGAGATGTAGGAGGCAGACAAGGGATTGACATGTTAGTCTGATGGGTGGGCAGCAACAAGCCACTGGACCCAGCTCTTGAAGCTTTTACAGAGTGCGCCTCAACTCCTGCAATTCTCAGCACTTGACGGCCAAGGCTTGCAACTCGGGGGTAAGGATCTCTGGCCAATGTGTAAACTGCTGTAATACACTGCACATAGACGTTTCCGTCTTCTGTACGCTTCCATGACCGCATAAATCCATCACTGGAACCTGGAGACTCTCCATGCAGTGATGTGTCTGACACAGGAGAGTTGTCTGCAGAATGAATGCAAGGAGAGAGGAACTGCTCAGAAAAAAAAAAGCACAGTTTACTGGGGGTGGGCCAGAAAGATGTGAAGTGTGGAACCCATTGGAAGACTTGAAGAACCCAAAGCTCTGAATCTTCTATGCTTTTACCTGAATACATGAATTGAGTGGAATAGAGGAAGCTGGCGCTTCTGTGATTCAGTCCAATTGGTGAGAACCCAGAGGAGTGAGAAGGTGGCTTGAGATATGCTGCAGCTGCCTGCCGAAACATCCAGTTGTGACTGGCAGCCAGCCTTGCCATTGCTGCACGGAGAGGAAAAAAAAGAGTACCCCCCCAAATCAACAATTTTCTCCCACCTCAAGCATTGCTCTTGGTCACATTACCTTCTCAGGAAACACTGATTTCCAAAGCTTTTCAACTATTGTGCTACTTTTTATTTCCATGCCACCCATAATAATCTGGAGCATTTTCAAGGTAAAAAAATTCGGCGGTGGTTCTTTCTTGAGGATCAATTATCTTTTGTTTACCTATAGCAACCTCTGCTCTGACAAGAGGACTTCCATCTGAGGTCACCCTCACAAGGCAGCGGGCAATTTCTTGCTCAGCAGCTTGGACATCTTCATCACCATCATCCTCAGATGCTGTGCTGCCTGCAGGAGAAGACTCAGCAGGTACTGCTACTAGTGTCCCCAGAGCATACGTAGCTGCAGCACGAACCTGTCCCCATTATAACAAGAGAGAGAAAATTTCAAACCCAATGGTTTTGTACTGCCACCACCTACCCACCCACCCCAGTGGTGACTGATTCCAGAAAGATGGAAGTTTCAAATCAATTGTTTGAAAGTGGAATCTGATATATACCTCAGGTTGTGGATCCGATAGAAGATGCCCAAGAACAATAGGTGCATGATCCCTAAGACCCAAAGCTACACCATCTGAGTCACCATCCCATAGCTTCCCAAGGCAAAGACATAACCATTGTAGAAGCAAAGGCTCAGCATGTTCCTCGGCCCCACCACTAGAAGATGCAGCAGCTGCTTGAATACGCATCAGGCATATACCCACCAGACCTGCTTGAATGCATGGAACCTGACCTGCTGGGTGCTCGTCCACAATGACTGCCAAGACAAAAGCTGCCATCGCTTGTTGCTCAGGATAGATATTCTCAGCAGAGCTCTTGAGGAACTTGATGAAATACTCGTGGCCCCCGTCTTTGACTAGATCCACCTGACATGACTGCAACAGCCGCCAACAAAAAAAAATATCACCAAACAGGAGTGCTGCTAATTGTCTGTCAAGAGTTATTATTATACAAGTCCTTGAAAAAAACAGAATGCTCACTAAACAGACATGAAGAAGAAGACATGAGAAAATTCTGGGAGAAAACTTCTTGAGCAAGGTGGATGCCTAAGAGCATCTCCACCAGTGCTTAGTATGTGGCCCTGCACTAAAAATCCTGGATGAGGTGCAGCAGTCATATCTAGTGGATCCACTTGAAGACTGCTGCAACCCAGAAAAAATGCACAGCTTCCAGGGCCCTGGAAGTGCTCTGGTAGAGTCTAATAAATACAGTTGAATTGTATTTATTGACTGCTCCCTATCTCTGATTGGGTAGATAGTTTGGTTGGTCCAGGTGTGTTGCTATTAGTAGTCTCCCACATACTTGCAGTCCCAGTTTTAGCTCTATGGGTGGGGTTGCAAAAAAGCAAATAACTAAAACTTGGATGTGAAATGTTTTTGCAGGGTCACATACTGAGCAATGCTGGAGATGCTCTAATTGCAACATGACCTTTGCAATGGAAAAATGATTAATAATTTTATGAAAGATTTTTTATGAAGAAAAAAGGGCATGAATTTTTACCTTGTCAAATGCTAGTATTTTGGTCCAGATAAACACAAGGACTTGTTGCAAATCAGCAGTTGTCAGCTTGAGCAACTTTAAGACATATGGAAATATTCCAACTGACAAAGCCTGATGCCACAAGCAGCAAATTGTTGCTTTTTGATCAGGCCAAAAAAATCAGTTTGAGAAAGAATCACAACGATGATGACAACAGCTACATTCATCAACCATGTGAGAACTACAGTCCAACCCTTCAGCTACCCCAAAACCATCATTCCTATTCCACAGATGTGTTAGTGACTGTCACTTGAGAGAAATTTCTGAGACTGACGTTTCTTAGTTTTCCAGTTTCAATGAGGCAGGGATATACCAAGTCGACAGCCCATGCTCCCATGTCCAGGAATCTCCCCAAAAGCCCCAGAGCACGAAATCTATGTGATTGGATGTAAAGGACCTGCACGTTGATCCAACCATCACCCATTCATTCAATCATGCATGAAACCCAAAACTGGCAGTGTTGACAGAATCTCATCAACTATCTGGGAGGAGAAAAGTGCACGCCCATAGTGAGTTTTTTTCTCTATCAGAAAACCTGGCAGTAACAGGAAAAACTCAGCCATGATGGCTGGCTAGCTCAACAAAAACCCAAGAAGACCCAAAAACACCCAAGAAGAAAGGAGGGACAACACAAACAGAAAGACCAAAGAGAAAAACAAAAGAAGAAAAAAATGGGAAGGGGGACAACACCCACAAAAGAAACATGAGGAAAAGAAGACAGAAAAACAAAAACGAAGAACTTTGAGAGCCGCAGCAGAAACTTTTAGTGTGCAGAAAGTTAGGATAGGATACACTGTACTCAGTACTGCAGCATTTTCCTGAGGTTAGAAGGGTTAAGGGTTTAGGATTTAGGCATCCTCATATGTTTGCTACAGAAGCACAGCACAACTTCTGAGGGGCGAGAGAGAGTGTGTATGTATACCTGGAGAACAATAGGTAGCTGCTCAGGTGGTTTCTTCTTTTCAGAACCATGCTGTAACCATATCTCAAATGCAGTCAATTGCTCTGTAAAGAAAGGACTTGGCTGGAATCATTTGACAAGCAAGCAAAAAAAAACCCACTGGGTGTTACAACAAACATTTAGGTCCTCGGCTGCAGTAGTGTACTCCTTATCACAAACACTAATATGAGAAGAAGCAATCAGGTCCCTTGGAAAAACACCCATTGAAACCCTCCACATCGCACTTGGGAAGAGGTGGTGGACTGGGATTTTACTTGAAATTTAGCATTTGGATCACTCAGTAGGATTGGAAGCTGTGCAAGACAAGTCTCCGCTGCCATATCCCAAGCATACCTGTAGAAGAGGGGGAAAAACAAAAAACACTTGACATCACTTTCCAGCCTGCAAGAAGATTTAGAGAGAGAATGGGTCAAAAGTCTAAACCCTAAACCCAGATTTTTAGAAGGTTTACCACATTGGGTGCTGATGTGTGGATGGCAAACGTGGATATGAAAGTGGAGTGCAATTGGCAGTTCTCATTATACGGTCTGCCAATAAGAAGTTGCGGAACAAGCTGGCTACAAGTAGGTCTTGCCGAAAAAGGTGCCGAAACAGCTCTGCACAAACACCAAACCCTTAAACACAGCTATGCTGTGTTGAGTACCCAAAAGTGGCCACACTCAGACTTTCATCACACAAAAAATAGCTGCCAGAACTGACTACCCACTGACTTCATCAGCTCCCCATTGACAGTGGGTGTAGACAAGGATGCCAAGTGGGTTGGTTTCAGGGGGGGGGAAGAAATGATGCAGCAGGGGATAGTTGTGAGAAGAAAAGAAAACAAGTGTCTTTTCTGCAAAATGGAGCAATGGGTGGGTGCTGCACCCGAGCTGATTTCAGAGTCAATACAATGCAAGCCATCACCTCACTATGCACTGAGCTCAGGGGGAGCTATATGTCCCTACTAGGAAAGCATAACATATGAAAAAGAACTCATAGGCATCCAAGACACTGAGTGCCCACCACGAGGGAGAACAGTCCATGCAATTGTGTCAGTGATGGCTGTGAAGATCCAATTCAGCTCTCCAAGGGGAGTCCTTCTGTCAGTCTGTTGTCCGGGAATCTTGTCAATAAGGTCAGCATCTAAAGGCAATAAAGACCTTGGACAGAACCTGCAAAATTTACAGAACCATACCCCAAAAACATGCAAAAGTAAAGGAAATCTGCTGTGTTGTCAATATATCCCTCTTACCGGAGAGCCTGACAGACAGATTGGCTAAAAGATTGTATACTGCTGCAGCAGGCATTTTTATAAAGTCTGCAAATGCCAGAAACATTCACACTGACAACTGCACCACCAAAAGGATTTTTAGTGGGAAAAAGTATATCATGCACATACCATCTCAATGCTATCTTGATCGGTGTTGTAAGACAAGATGTGAAGATATCCGCTGGCAGATCTGCATTCTGTGGAAGTATTTCATGAGCTCCACAAGCAGCCAATAAAATACAGTTCTCCATGGCAGGTGCAGCCATCGTACCACTGAGAACCCAATCTGGCCGCTGTTAAAACCCATGTCCATATCAAGCAATATGAGCTTTTTGTATCATGACAGCACCAACTCTTTCACAATTCTGGAGAAAAACAGAAAAAAGAAGAGGACAAAATGTAAACAGTTTTACCTCACAAAGTGCATTTACAATCATGCCTGCCGCTGAACAATCAAACACATAAATGGATGGGTTTTCAAGCCATGATTCCAACTCATAAACCGAGAGTGGTATGTATGTTGTGAAACTCTGCACAGAAAAAATGTCGTCATCAGTCTGTTATGATTTCCAGCTGCCATTTTCCTGCTGTACAGAAGACAATGCATCAAAGGGAAACTGCGTTTTTCCTGACCTTGTTGAATACCCATATCTCCCCATTTGATGTGGGTTGTGGGACACCATGTCCATTGTAGTGGAACAGAACACGTTCGTTCTTAGCAGTTTCGCGACACCACAAACACAGTTTTTTTACCTCCTCAACAGTCGGGTCTGTCTGCACATTGTATTTTGCCTGCCGCACAACTCCACATGGCTAGGGTTGTTTTTCTTTCTGAACAGATGACATCAGGACGTATATATACATATATCTATCAATAGTTGCTGCAATTACAAAATATCTTTCATAAGAATAGAGAAATCTCCGTTCTCACGATGAAGAAGAAACAGCAAGGCTAACACTTCCTCAGGAAGCCACAGAAAGAACCAAACAAGGGGAGACGAAAAACAAAACAAAAAACACATTAGCGGTATGAACAAAAGTGCCAGTCTCACACCTGTTCAGGGACCATCAACAGCAGTATGTATGATAGTGACTTAAATATCACAACTTCCCCA
>Ga0116227_10002711_pt1 | contig 39988 bp, 40 predicted proteins | sample S1TSphgellanicum_FD_89693 | JGI IMG/M metagenome (GOLD analysis project Ga0116227, IMG submission 89693) | Host-associated microbial communities from peat moss isolated from Minnesota, USA - S1T2_Fb - Sphagnum magellanicum MG | ecosystem: Host-associated > Plants > Peat moss > Unclassified...
GCAGCCTCGGCGCTCAGACCCAATGCTGCTAGCCTTGCTCCCGCCCAGAGGCTGAGCTTGCCATCTGGATTCAGGGTGTTCGTCGCCGGCGCAAAATTCCGCACTTCCGCGCCCAGCAGCGCTTCCACCGCAGGGTCTTCGGGAAAGCCCAGCAACGCTTCATGCCGCCGTGTTCCCGCGGCGTTGGCCTCCGCCTGTGCCGCCAGCGTTGCCGCGTGCAACCCAGCGATCGCACATTCGCCCGGCACCTTCGCTATCGCCACCGGGTAGCCGGGCGCGGCACCCCGCGCGAGCAATGCCGAGGAGGCGATATCCGCCTGCGCCGCCATGAAGGCCGTGACCATCACCGCCGCATCGCGCGCCGTCGCATCTTCATAGGCGAGCCCCAGCCGGGCCAGAAATAAATTCAGATCGGTAAAGCCGAGGTTTAGCCGATGTGCGGAAGGCGTGCCGAGCGTGAGCGCGGTGACCGCGAGCCGGACCGCCGCGCCAAATCCCCCGATGTCGAAGCTTCCTGTGTCATCGAGGAACGCATTCAACGCGAACACGAATCCCGGCGCTCCGGAATCCTTTCGTCCCCACATTGTCGCATTAGGAGCTGCTTTCCGCGCCGCCAGCAGCGCATGAAGCGCACTGCGCATATCCGCCGATATTCCCGCAGTCTCGGCGCGCGCGGCAATCGGCGCGATCCATGCTTCCGCCGCCGAGGCGATATCGATTGAATGTTCGCCCGGAATCATCGCGGCAAGTGCATCGGCCGCCGCGTCGCCCCATTCTGCGGGGAGCTTTACCCGCCGCGCGGGCGCGTCCGGATCTGCCCTGCCGCTGAAGATATTCTGCCGGATGCCGTGCCAGGATTTCTCGGTTTGATGACTGCCCATGGCTCGACCTTATGACGATCCGGGTCCGCATAAAAGTGCATTTAGTGGCTAATTTTGATCTGACCCACAAAATACTGTGGATAGTCTCTGCGCAACAACAACATGGACCTTCGCGCGTCCTTCTCCTATATCCATGCTCATGAGCACATCAAAGACCGATGCCAAAGTCTCACTCGGCCAGCTTGGCGGCCTGCGCGGCTTCATCCGCAACCCTGGCCTTTTCCTGTATACGCTTCGCCGCGGCGGAAATGTCGGACGCGACGCGATGGGAAATGAATATTTCGAGCGTCCGGGGCGCACCGCCGCCGCGCGCAACCGCCGCTGGGTTGTTTATGCCGGCGCGCCGGATGCGTCGGTGATTGGCCCCGAATGGCATGCCTGGCTGCATCATCTCACAGATAAGCCCTTGCCGAGTACCGGCGAAAAGCCCTGGCAGCGCCCGCATCAGCCCAACTTAACCGGAACTGCGGCCAGTTATCGCCCGGCCGGGCATGACTATGAGGGGGGCAAGCGCGCCAAAGCTTCGGCTGATTATGAGGCCTGGACCCCGGATAACGGCTGATGACCCGCAAACTCCCCGAGCTTCTGACCGGCTTTGCCATCATCATCATCGCCGCCCTGTTTCTGGTCTATGCGCTCGGCCGGGCCGGCGCGGTAAGCACCGGCGGCTACCCGCTTATCGCCCAGTTTTCCAGCATCGGCGGTCTCACCGTCGGGTCGGACGTTAAAATCGGCGGCGTCACCATCGGCCATGTCGCAGATGAGCGGCTCGACCCCAACACCTACGCCGCTATCGTCAAGCTCGTGATCGATAACGATATCAAAGTTCCTTCCGACAGCAGCGCAGCGATCACTTCGGATGGGCTGCTTGGCGGCAATTACGTTGCGGTCTCACCCGGAGGGTCGAATGACATGCTGGCCGCCGGCCAGTCTTTCGCCGTGACTCAGTCTGCGATCAACATCGAAGACCTGCTCGGCAAGTTCATCTTCTCGATGGGCGGAAGCTCCTCCGGCAAGTCCGGCGGCGGCCAGGGGACTCCCGCCGCCGCGCCGTCCTCTGGCACACCCGGCAGTCAGGCCGGAGGCGGCATCAGCAATCCGGCGGCGCTTCCCACCGCGCCCTCGAAATAATGCTCTTTAGATACGCCGCTTTGGCGACGTTCTGCCTCGGTGCGGTCGCCTATGCACAGGATCAAACGCCTGTCGCCATTCCACCCGCGCCGCCCATCGTTGCCGCGCCGGCGGCGCCGGTCGCGCCCGCTGCTCCAACGGCGCCGGTTGCCCCGCCGCCCGGCCTTGTTGAGACCCCCGTGCCACCCGCATCCAGCTCCGCCGCGCCCGCCACGCAAGCCGCGCCGGACACCGCCGCACCTGCCTCGCCGGATGCTTCCACAACGCCGGCCGCGCCGGATGTTGCGCCAGTTCCTGCGAACAGCTGGGTGCCTGGAAATACCGCGACGCTCGGGGTGCTGGACAAGGTTGATGGCAGCGCGACACAGGTTTCCATCGCTGTGGGCGCCCAGGCGAATATCGGTGACCTGCAGGTGAGCGTTCAGTCCTGCGTCAACCGCCCGGCCGGCCAACTGCCCGATGCGGCAGTCTTCCTCTCCGTGCAGAACCCCAGCACCAGTGATTCACCGCTGTATCGCGGCTGGATGGTTCGTTCCACCCCCGCTGCGACCGTGGTGGGTGACGCCAGCGAAACGTTCCGGGTTATAGGCTGCAGCTAGCGTTTCTGGGCTGCGGCGGCGTGCTCCGGAACGTTCCGCCCGCTAAATTTGTGCCAAAATTGCAACAGCTCCAGAATGTTAGCGTTCAGCGCGAAATTCCACTGTTGAATTGTTACGCGCATCGTTAAATGAAAGCGGTGTATTACCCCTTCTTTGGAGTTTAGTCATGAAGCTGCGCTTAGCCCTTGCTGCTGCCACCTGCCTTGTGCTGCCGCTCGCAGCCCATGCGCAGCCCGTAACCGGCCCGTATGTCAGCCTCGAAGGCGGCACGAGCATCCTGAACCCCACCAACGGGAATATTTATAGCGAGGGCGCCAACGGCAAAATCCTATTCAAGAATTCCTATGCTGGTGCCGCCGCCATCGGTTATGGCTTCGGCGATGGCTTCCGCGTTGAACTTAGCGGCAATTTCTATCGTAACTATGCCTCGAAGGTGAACAGCAACTTCGGCTCGTTCCCCGTGACCGGCGGCAGCAACACTTACGGCCCGATGGTCAACGTGCTGTATGATATCGACGCAGGCTTGCCGATCTTCCCTTATGTCGGTGCGGGCGTTGGCTATCAGTATCAGCATTTTGACACCCCGTTGAAATCTGATCTGGGCGCGATCGGTGGCGACAAAGGCAGCTTCGCCTATAACATCATCGTCGGCGCCGCCTACCCGCTTCCGATGGTGCCGGGCCTGTCCCTCACCGTTGACTACAAGTTCATGCAGCTGGTGGAGAGCCGCAACTACGACGCCTCCTTTGCGGGCGCTTCCATTGGTCCGGCTCATATCGGCCAGGAATCCAGCCATACCTTCATGGCCGGCCTGCGCTATCAGATCTTCAACCCGCCGCCGCCGGCGCCTGCTCCGGCTCCTGCCCCGGCTCCAATGGCCGCTCCTGCTCCTGCCCCGGCGCGCACCTACCTGGTGTTCTTCGACTGGGATAAGGCCGATCTTACCCCCCGCGCGACGGACATCATTGCCCAGGCCGCTTCGGACAGCAAAACCGCCAGCGTCACCACGATCAGCGTCTCCGGCTATACCGATACGTCCGGTACGCCGACCTACAACCAGGGCCTCTCACTCCGCCGCGCCAAAGCGGTTGCTGGTCAGCTGGTCACGGATGGCGTCTCTGCTTCCGAGATCGAGATCCATGCCTATGGCGAAACGCATCTTCTGGTCCCGACAGGCCCAGGCGTGCGCGAGCCGCAGAACCGCCGCGTGGAGATCGTCCTCGACTGATTTTCTGCAATCTCATAAAAAGCCCCGGCGAGGGATCGCCGGGGCTTTTTTGTTGCGCGAGCAATTCCATATATAGGCCAGCCCTCAGGCAATCCTTCCAAAAAATGACGCTAATTTAAATTGTACGAAAAATGCAATGATATGTGGTATTTTTGATACACGTCTAGGTAAACATTAACCCCCTCCTTTCTTATGGGAAGCGCAGGTGCCAGATACCCTCCAGGTCAAACAGAGAACCTGAACGCCCTGATCAACCGAGGAGTCACACTAATGAAATTCCGCCTAGCGCTACTCACCGCGACCGTGCTTGCAGCACCGTTCGCCCTTTCCCATTCTGCTTCCGCCCAGCCGGTCACCGGCCCCTATATCGGCGGCGCCGCGGGGTACAACCTCGAGAGCAGCTCGAAGATCAAAGACCTTTCCGCAGGCGGCGTGTCCTCCCCCGATGAAGGCCGTCTCGTCCTGAAGAACGGCTATACCGGTGAGGCCAGCGTTGGCTATGGCTTCGGCGATGGGTTCCGCGTTGAAATCGAGGGCGATTATATCCACGACAATTTCGGTAAAACGAAAATTGCCGGCATTGAAGCATATTCCGGTGGCCATGAAGCCAAATACGGCGCGTTCCTGAACGGTTTCTACGACTTCGATATCGGCCTGCCCTACCTCTACCCCTATGTCGGTGCCGGTATCGGCTATCAGGAAGTGAATCTTAACGATTACAATCTGGGCACTGCGACCTTCAACAAGACCAAGGGTGCGCTCGCTTATCAGGGCATTGCGGGTGTTTCCTACCCGATCGCCTATGTGCCGGGCCTGTCCGCGACGCTGGAATATCGCTTCATTGGTATCACCGGTTCGCGCAAATATAACGGGGAAACTGGCCTTGGCGTGCCGGTCGAGTTCAAGGCAACGCATGAGTATAACAACCAGATCCTGGTTGGCCTGCGTTACCAGCTCTTCACCCCGCAGCCTGTTGCTCCGGCACCGGCGCCTGCCCCGGCTCCCGAGGCCGCTCCGGCCCCGGCTCCGGCCAAAACCTATCTGGTCTTCTTCGACTGGGATAAGTCCAACCTGACCCCGCGTGCGACCCAGATTGTGGCGCAGGCTGCGTCCGACAGCAAAACCTCCAACGTCACCACGATCGACGTTTCTGGTTACACCGACACCTCGGGCACCCCGGACTACAACCAGGGCCTCTCCGAGCGTCGTGCGCAGGCGGTTGCCGCTCAGCTGGTCTCCGATGGCGTTTCGCAGTCGGAAATCGAAATCCACGCCTTTGGCGAAACGCATCTTCTGGTCCCGACCGGCCCGGGCGTGCGCGAGCCGCAGAACCGTCGCGTGGAAATCGTCCTCCAGTAATCCTGGTTTCACAGGCTCAACAAAAGACCCCGGCAGGCATCTGCCGGGGTTTTTTATGTTTGGTGAAAGCATATGGTGCGTCATTACCGCTCTGGCGCGGAAGGGGTTATGCGAGCACCAGGTCCCGATACCGCGCCAGCGTATCCTCGCTCAGCCCCACCGCATTCGCCAGGTATCCAGCCACCCCGCCATCCAACGCGTCCAGCTCTGCGAAAGAGGCCTCCAGATAAGTCCGTCTTGCCTCTACCATGGGCCGCGCCGCCATGGCGGTGATTTCCACCCCGTAAGAGCGTCTCGCCCAATCGATGAGATAGCCAACCTCCTCCTCAACGGGGAAGAACCGGGTGGTGGTCTCGAAATCGTCGAGAATATCTGCGCGCGAAACGCCAGCGGCTGCCAGCAGCATAGAGATGATGAAGCCCGTCCGGTCTTTCCCCGCGTGACAATGCACCAGCAGCGGCAGCGCATCGCCTGCAAGCATCGTCTCGATCAAAAGCTTGAGATTGCCAGCATAGGCGCGCGGGTGTCTCCGGTAGAGCAGGTCCATGGCCTGCAACGCGCCCGCTTCACCCGGTTGGCCGGCGATCACCTTAAAAATCTTGTCGGGGCTGGCGTAGGATTTGTTGCGGTCCGGCAAGTCGAGTTGGCGGTGCAAGCTGCCGTCGGGCCACCGCGAAACATATTCCGCCCGCTCGCCGCTGCTGCGCATGTCGCAGACGAGCCGGATATTGAGCCCTTCCAGGATTTTCAAATCCTCTTCGTTCAGCCTGGAAAGTTCCCCGGAGCGAAAGAGCGTGTTGGCCCGCAGCCTCCTGCCATCAGCCGCCTGATAGGGCTTTACCGCGCGGAAGTTCCTTGCGCCGCCCAGCAGATGGGACCGCGCGGCCTCCGCCATCAAGGTTGGTTGGTGGCTACGGTGGAATCGGTCGGCGGTGCTTGGTCGGTCACGAAATTATCGAGATCCGCCGGTGATTTCAGCGACAGCACGGCGTTGAACTCGGCGCTGTTGTTCAGGCAGAAGATCGCGCCCTCGGCGATGCCGCTGACCGACTGGTTGTTGGCGAGCAGCGTGACAAACGTATCTTCCCGGGACTGGCCGTAATGGCCGCCGATCCGGCGGAAATACGCGTCCATGATATGCTGTTCCGTTAGGATATGCGGCTGATATTCGGTCATGAACGCATCGTATTTGTCCTGCATATTGCAGGAGAGGGCGCCGACCATGAGGGCAGATTTGAGGCCGATGACATTGAAGGCCTGCTGTAGCTGTTCATGCTGCGCCGGGGTGATTCGGATGCGGCGGTATGTCGGCGCCGGCACCGGCACGAGCGTGGCGAAGACGTGGCCCACCGGCGCCGGGGGCGGGGGCGGTGCTTCCACGACCTGTGGCGGCTTGGCACAGCTCGCCAGTACCAGGAGAGCCAGACCTATGGCGATGCCCGCCTTGCCGCGACCTGTGTGAACCCGCCGTAATTGCAATGTCAGAACCCTTTAGCGCAGAAGCCGAATTTTTCTTAGCCCTCAATACAGAGTATTTTTTGTATCGCCAAGGCTTACCTTTACTTAATCACTTTTGATAAGCTGTTCAGATTAAAACATTTATAATGGCGTGTAGGAAACGTGATCGAGCTGGCCTCTCCAGTCTTAGAGCCGTGTGACCTGCAGCGCATTGGTCGTCCCCGGCTGGCCGAACGGAACACCCGCCACCACCACAATTTCATCGCCTTTTTTGGCGAATCCATCTCTCCGGGCCAGCTTGGCGCCGTTCTCCACGGCTTCGGCCATCGATGTCACGTCTTTCGTCAGTGTCGCATGCACGCCCCATACCAGGGCCAGGCGTCGCGCGACGTTCATGCTCGTGGTTAGCCCTAGCACTGGGCAATCCGGCCGCTCCCGCGCCACACGCAGCACCGTGGAGCCAGAGGCTGTGAGGGCGACGATCGCCTGCGCGCCGATGGTTTGAGCAATCTGCACGGCGGCCGCGGCGATCGCGTCGGCGGAGAACTTCTCGGGCGCCGGGCGTTTCGCGTCGATCCCGCGCCGCCAGTCCTCATCGCGTTCCACGCGGGCGATGATGCGGTCCATCATGTTGACCGCCTCGCGCGGATATTGACCAGCAGCGGATTCTGCCGAAAGCATCACCGCATCTGCGCCGTCGAACACGGCAGTCGCGACGTCGGAGGCCTCTGCGCGTGTGGGGGCCGGGGCGGTGATCATGCTCTCCAGCATCTGCGTTGCCACCACCACCGGCATGCCGCGAAGCTGGGCAGCGCGGATGATCCGCTTCTGGGCAATCGGCACGTCCTCCGGCGGCAGCTCCACCCCAAGGTCCCCGCGTGCCACCATCACCGCATCGGCGAGGTCGAGGATTTCATCGAGATTATCGAGTGCCTGCGGTTTTTCGAGCTTTACCATCACGGCCGCCCGCCCGGCGGCGAGCGCCTTGGTCTGCGCGACATCGGCGGCGCGCTGCACGAAGGAGAGGCCGATATAATCGATGCCGAGCGGCAGCACGAAGTTGAGATCCGCGATGTCCTTTTCGGTGAGCGCCGGAATTGGCAACACCACGTCAGGAATATTAACGCCCTTCCGGTCGGAGAGCACGCCGCCATTCATGATTTCGGTCAGCAGATGGTCGTCGCGCTTGCGCAGCACGCGCAGGCGCAGCTTGCCGTCATCGAGCAGCAGCGTCGCGCCGATCTCCGCAGCGGCGAGGATCTCGGGATGCGGCAGGCAGCAGCGGCGAGTATCGCCGGGGGCGGGGTTCATATCCAGCGTGAAATTCTGGCCCGCTTGGAGCTGCACGCGGCCGGACTGAAACTGCCCGACACGCAGTTTAGGCCCCTGCACATCTGCCAGAATGCCGATCGGGCGACCGAATTTTTTCTCCAGATTCCGAATGGCCGTGATTCTAGCAGCATGGTCCTCATGCGAGCCATGCGAGAAATTCAGGCGGAAGACATCCGCGCCGGCCTGGAAAAGCTGCCCCATCATCTCCACCGAGGAACTCGCAGGGCCGAGCGTCGCGATGATCTTGGTGCGGCGGTGGCGGCGCAGCGTTTCAGTCATGCGTTCCTCATGTAATCATGATGGCCCGGATATCGTTGACATTCGTCATCGTCGGCCCGGTGATGACGAGGTCATCCAGTGCGGCAAAGAAGCTGTAACTGTCATGCGCGGCGAGCATTTTTGCCGCGTCCAGCTTTTTGGCGCGGGCGCGGGCCAGCGTATCGGGGCCGATGATCGCGCCGGCAGCGTCCTCCGTGCCGTCGATCCCGTCGGAATCGCCCGCCAGGGCAGAGATATTTTTGGCGCCGTCCAGCGCGATCGCGAGGCTGAGGAGAAATTCGGTATTCCGTCCGCCCCGCCCGGGTTTTGAATCTCCGATGGTGACGGTTGTTTCGCCGCCCGAGAGCAGGATGAGGGGGCCGGTTTCTTGCAAAGCCCGCCTTGCCATGCTGCGGCCCAGCTCGGCAGCCTCGCCCTCTAGCGCATCGCCTAGGATTTGGCAGGGAATATCCGTCGCCTGCGCCGCTGCTTCCAGGGCCATGGCAGGCGTTGCGATGAGGCGGTAATCCGCCCCCTCATACCAGGTAGGGCCGGAGCCGATGATGGCTGGGTCATCTCCCGGCACGTCCGAGATCGCCAGCGTGACGAGTTTGGCGGGCCTACAGGCGGCGGCGAGCTTGCCGCCTTTGACCGATGATAATTGTTTGCGGATGCGGTTCATCGTGCCGATCGGCGCGCCGGACGCCAGCAAGGCTTTGTTGACAAGGATTTTATCTTCCAGCGTCAGCCCTGGCACCGGTAGGGCCAGCAAGGCCGATGCCCCGCCGGAGATCAGCGCGACGACCTGATCGTCCGGTTTCAATCCATGCACCATGTCTAGAATTTCACGCGCGGCAGACATGCCGGCCGCATCCGGGACAGGGTGCGCGGCTTCCAGGATTTTAATTTTTCGCGTCGGCGTTTTATGCCCGTAGCGGGTGACCGCAACGCCCTCGATCGCCACATCGGGCCAAGCGGTCTCAATGGCGGCAGCCATGGAAGCCGCAGCTTTGCCAGCGCCGATGACGATGTTGCGGCCCCGTGCTGGTTCCGGGAGATATTGGGCAAGGCATTGTGCCGGGTCTGCCGCGGCGATGGCGGCGCGGAATATCGCGCGTAGCGTTTCGGCGTTATGATCCCCCATACATCCTCTATGACAGGAGCCGGCAAATGAGCAAATCTGAGATTGACGAAGCGGTTACGGAAAAGTTGGAAGCGGCCGCGTTCCGGGCGCTCGTGGCGCATCTGCGGGTGCGGACTGATGTGCAGAATATCGACTTGATGAATCTCGCCGGATTCTGCCGGAATTGCCTGTCGCGCTGGTATCGCGAAGGGGCTGAGGCAATGGGCGTTGCGCTCTCCGATGCCGATGCCAGGGAGATTGTCTACGGCATGCCCTATAAGGACTGGCAGGCTTTGCACCAGAAACCTGCAAGCGAGCAGGCGCAGGCGGCGTTCAAGGCGCAATCCGGGCATTGACGCTGGGGGAGGGTAGGTTCTATCCCCCCAGCTCTCAAAGATTTTGGTTCCCAAAGATTAAGGATTCCACCCATGGCGCTTGATGCAACCACCGAGGAGAAACCGACCAATGTTGCCGGCGAGCGGCTGCGCAGCATTGTGGACCGGATTGAGCGGCTGGAGGAGGAGCGCAAGGCGCTGGGCTCCGATATCAAGGATATCTATTCCGAGGCAAAATCCGCCGGGTTCGACGTGAAGGTTCTTCGGCAGCTGATCCGCATCCGCAAGCAGGAGCCGGCCGAGATTGAAGAACAGGAGACCCTGCTCGACGTGTATCGTCGCGCTATCGGGATGTGATGGCGAGGGTGTTCGAGGTGGGACACCCGCTCGCTTTGATATGATAACGTCATGTTAGTATTTGGAAATATATACAACAATATCACCGGCGTCGTCTTCGTTTGATATCGCAACGGGTCTTTGATTAAGCCCAAAATATTGGTCTGGTACCAGGGTGTTGCGATATGTCGAGCCTGCCGGAGTATTACGGGTCTTGTGTTTGCCCGCTCAGCATTTATCAGTAGCGTCATGCGAATGCATGCATTCTCATGACGCTACTCGCAGCCGTTTTTAATCTTCGTGCGGAACTGGCGGCAACGGCGCGTCGCCCAGCATCTCGATCCGGCCGGTGATCTGACCGCCATCTTCCACTTGCAGGCGGCGGCAGCGCGCGGTGCCAAGCACGCGACCCGAGGCGCGGACGATCAGCGCGTGACGTGCGGTGAGCGTGCCGTCGATCGTGCCGGCAACTTCGGCCTCATCTACCTCGACCTCACCTTTGAATAGACCGCCCTGGGCAATGGAGAGTTCGACCAGCCCGTTGACCATGGCGGCTTCCACGGTGCCTTCCACGACTAGGCGCTCGGCGTCCTGCACGGTGCCCTGCACGCTGATGCCGCGGCCGACCACGAGCGTGCGGCGCTCACCGGCCTCACGCACCGGCGGCAGGTTATTGCCGGAGGGGCGAATGGAGGGGGTGATGGGGGCAGCTGGCAGCGGCGGCGCGAACGGTGAACGGGCCATGGGGGACTCCTTGTAAACGGGTTGGGCTGGTATGGGCTCCGGGATCACTTCAGGCGGCGGAGCTGGCGTATCGTCGCCTGCCAGCGGCGGCCAAGGACTGGCTTCAACCGGTAGCTTGGGCTCTTCAGGTTTGCGTTTGCCGAACAAGCATCCTCCCTGGGGTTTGGATTGTCTGGCCGAGCTAGCACGGCCATGCGCGGCGGGACAACCTCAGCCGCGTTTTTTGCGGGCAACAAATTTGGTGCTTCCCGGGGAGCGGTGCTAACGGCCATGCAGCAAAAAACCTATGGAGAGCGCAGGCATGGCCGTTACCCGCTTCGATATTACCGGCATCGGCAATGCCATCGTCGATTTGTTGCTGCAGACAGATGACAGTTTTTTAAGCCGCCACGGCATGCCGAAGGGTGCGATGTCGTTGATCGACGCGGACACCGCCACAACTTTAACGGCGGCGATGGCGGGTGGCCTCACGGCGTCTGGCGGCTCGGTCGCAAACACCTGTGCCGTGGCGGCTAGCCTGGGCGCCCGCGTGGCATTTCTGGGCAAGGTGGCTGGCGACGAGATGGGCGAGGTGTTCCGGCGCGAAATTTCTGCGCAAGGCGTGCATTATCCGACTGCGCCTTTGCATGCCTCAGTGCCCACAGCACGCTGCCTGATTTTGGTGACCCCGGACGGCCAGCGGACCATGAACACCTATCTCGGTGCGGGCGGTGAATTCGCGTTGCATGATCTCGACGAGACGGTCATCGCGGCATCCGCGGTAACATATCTCGAAGGTTATCTGTTCGACCCGCCGGCAGCCCAGGTGGCTTTTGCCGAGGCGGCGCGCATGGCCCGCGCGGCCGGGCAACGCACGGCGCTCTCGCTCTCCGATGCGTTCTGCGTCGACCGGCATCGTGACGGTTTCCGGCGGCTGATCGCGGAGGGCATTGACGTGCTTTTCGCCAATGAGGTCGAGATTTGCAGCCTTTATCAGCGCAATGATTTTACGGCGGCGGCGGCGGATGTGGCGCGGGATGTGAAGCTCGCCGTGCTGACGCGCAGCGAGGCGGGCAGCATCATCGTGCATGAGGGCGCGCATATTCCGGTGCCGGCGGTGCCGACCAACGTGGTGGACACGACGGGCGCCGGCGATGCCTATGCCGCCGGATTTCTGACCGGGCTGACCAAGGGGGAAAGCCTTCACGCCGCGGGTCTGTTGGGCGCGAAGGCAGCCGCTCTTGCGATCAGCCGTATCGGCGCGCGGCCGCCGGCCGATGAATTGAAGGCGTTGGTCTGATGCTTCCGGTCATCGTTCTGGCACTCGCGGCTTTTGTGGCCGGGGCGCAGAATGCGCTGGCGGGCGGTGGCTCGTTTCTGACGTTTCCAGCGCTGCTTTATATGGGGCTGGACCCGCGGGCCGCGAATATCGCCTCCAGCATCGCGCTGTTTCCGGGGCAGATCACCACCGGGCTCGCAGGGCGAAGCATGGTGGCAGGGGCGGCTGGTCTCTCCGTGCAGACATTGGTCTGGATCAGCCTGATCGGCGGCGGGATCGGCGCCGTACTGCTTCTGGCCACGCCGGTGAGCATTTTCACGCATCTGGTGCCGTATCTTGTGCTGTTTGCAACCGTGGTGTTCGCCTGGGGAAGCTTTTTTTCCAAGAAACGGGCGGAGGATGCCCCCGCACCGATTTCACCGCGCATGGCGATGGTGGCACAGATGGCGATTGCCATTTACGGTGGATATTTCGGCGGTGGCATCGGTATCCTCATGCTGGCGGCGTTGACTGCAGCCGGGATGGCCGTGCGCCATGCCGGGGCCACAAAAAACGTGCTCTCCGGTGTAATGAACGTGGCCGCCGTCGTCATTTTCGTGGCCCGGACGCATGTCCCGTGGGGCGATGTCGCGATTGTGGCGGCGGCGGCGATCATCGGCGGCCAGCTTGGCGTGTATATGCTGCGACGGATCAATATCACGGTGCTGCGCGTCGGGATTACGGCGATCGGGTTGGCGCTGACTGTGGCGCTGTTCGTAAAGGCATAGGCCGCACATAGCAATTTCCCGCATGCAGCGACCTCTAGCGAAATATCAGGTTGGCTGGCGTTTTTTGATTCGAGTCACCGATAAAAACGCTCTAGGTGTGGAGGCTCAATAGGTTGTCCTCGGCCAAGCTGAGTTGGCTGATGGGTGTTGGTAGCTTTATGCCGCCGTGGGGTCGATGCCAATTGTAGCCGTGTAGCCAGATGGGCAGTCCGGCGGCGCGGCGATCGGAGCTTTGGTAGGACTTTGCGTAGGCCCATTCGCCAGATATCTGTTGACCCATTTCGTAACGGTTTTAGAGTGCGATGACATTAAGATGAACCGCTCGCGGTTCAACTTAATGTCTGAATCGCCCTCTAAGCTGCGATTTAGAGGCGGATTCAGGCATTAAATCGGATCGCAAAGCGATTCGATTTAATGTCATCCGGCTCTAGGGTCCACGCCAAAAGCCTCGGCGACGAGTTTTCGCGGTTGGCCCTCAAGCACCCGGCGTACCAATTCGGCTCGACTATCCGCCGTAAGCCGGGCATTCTTATGCACGTCCATCCGGTCCTCCTGGGAATCTCTGAACTCTGCAACTCCAGCTTCCTCGGCCTGGACCGGATCGACAACCTATTGAGAGCTCACGTCTAGCCAGCCACAATACAGTTCCGGCCATTCTGCTTGGCGCGGTACATCAGGCGATCCGCATCCTGCAATGCCTTAGTCATGGAATTCCCCTCTCCGCCGACGAGCGTGGCGCCGATGCTGACAGTGAAATTCAGCTGCTGCTTCCGGAAGGCGATGGACAGCCCTGCGACCGTCTCGCGCAGCCGCTCTGCGAATTTCGCGGCGTTCGATAGGTCCGTCTCTGGCATGAGAATGACGAATTCTTCGCCGCCCAGCCGCGCTGCAAAATCCGTTTTGCGCAGAACCTGCCGAAACGATTCGGCCATGCTGCGTAACGAAGCATCTCCGGCGTCATGGCCGTGGGCGTCGTTAATCTCCTTGAAACGATCGATGTCGATCATCAACAGGCTGAGGGGGCGGCCATAGCGCAGGGCCCGGTCCCTTTCCTCTTCAAAGCGCGCCTGAAAACTGCGGCGGTTTGCAAGCTCCGTCAGCGGATCGGTGGTGGCGAGGCGGAGGATTTCGGACGTATAGGCGGCAATGCGTCGGATCATCGGGCGGAAGATCGTCAGCGCTTCGATTCCAAGGGTGAGCAATACGGTGGCCAGAATACCGAGCTGGAGACGTTCCAACTCGGCCAGCACCCGCTCGGTTTCACTTTGGTGAACGGTGACAACATCGTCCAGCTTCGTGAGCAATGGTCCGCGGGCGGCGGCGAACAGCCGTGCCAAAGGTGCTGATGCTGCCGGCGCGCCCGCCGGCAGGGAAGCCACTGCCCGCGCATCGGCGACGTAGTTGGCGACCTCCACGCTCAGCGGCGCTTGGCCGGTAAAGTAAAGGCTCCGCAATTGCAGCATTTCGGACGTATCGCCTGTGGCCGTGACGTTTGTGGCGCTAAGGGCATTTTCCTTGACCTCGAAGTCATTGATCGCGGCGATTAGCGCAGGGCGGGCGGTGGGATCGCCGAGGCGGTACTCCGCAGCCAGGCTTGCGATGCGTTGCGAGAGCATCCGTTGGCGGCCGGACGTATTTAACACGGCTGCCGTGCCCTGGTTATGATGCAGGACATAGGTGAGCACGAGATGAGAGGCGATGGTAAGGCCCGCGATCAACATCAGCGCGCTCAGGTAATAGCCTGTGAGCGCGCGCGGCGAGAGCGGTCTTACGGTTTTCAGAATATCATCCATCGGTCCTGGGACTATGCTCAGGATTCGCCCCGCACAATAGACTGATTCAGTTCGAGACTTTGTTTTTGGATTAAAATTCTGGAAGTCTGACCATGCGTGTTTTGGCGTTTATTAATTTTCCTGAATGATACTGCGCACCGCATCGGCGCTCTGCGCATCCAGAGCTGCGGCGGCCATGGACTCGCAGTGGCTGAGCGTCGCGGCACGGACGGCCCGTTTGACGCGAGGGACGGCGTTGCCATGCATGGAAAGCTGGCGGATGCCGAGGCCGAGCAGCAAGGGCGTCGCCTCCGGGCGGCTGGCAAGCTCACCGCAGAGCGAGACCGGGATCTTCGCGGCGGCGGCCGCCTTGGCGGTGGCATGGATGAGGCCGAGCACCGCGGGCTCCAGCGGGTCGTAGAGTTTGGAGCCGACCGGCAGGCCGCGATCGGCGGCTAATGTATACATGGTGAGATCGTTGGTGCCGATGGCGAAGAAATCCGCGTGTTGGGCAAGCCGGTTGGCGGCAAGTGCTGCGGCGGGTGTTTCCACCATAATGCCGAGCGGTGGTTTCTTCTCGGCAATCCGCACGTTCTTGCGCTTCAGGCGGCGCCAGACACGGTCCAGAATTTCGCGCGTCGCCACCACCTCGGCACAGAGCGACACCATCGGAAGCATGATCCGCACAGGGCCCGCCGCCCCGGCGCGTAGAATGGCCGCAAGCTGGGTTTCCAGCAAAGCGGGGTGGCGCAGCAGCAGGCGAATACCGCGCAAGCCAAGCGCGGGGTTGGGTTCGTCCGTCTCCGGCAGATACGCGCTGAGCGCCTCTACCTCCTTGTCCGACCCCCAATCCAGCACACGGATGGTGACCGGATCGCCGCCCATCGCGTCCACGATATTCTGGTAGATTTCGGTCTGTGTGTCCTCGTCCGGTAGGGATTCCCGGTTCATGAAAATGAACTCGCTGCGCAGCAGGCCGATGCCGTGCGCGCCGGATTCAGCGATCATCGGCAATTCGAAGGGTAGTTCCAGATTGGCCTGCAGGTCGATCGGCGTGCCGCAGCGTGTTTCCGCGGCCAGGCGCTGTAGCCGGGCAAGCGCGCTGCGCGTACGGGTCAGCGCGGAGAGCTTGGCCCGTGCGGTCTCCAGGCTGGCGGCCGTGGGGTTGAGAATAATCTCGCCCGCCGTACCGTCGATGATGGCAAGCGTGCCGGGCGCGGCGGCGGCCAGAACGCCGGTGGCACCCAGCACGGCGGGCAAGCCAAGCGCCCGAAGCATCACCGCCGTATGACCGTCCGCCCCGCCCTCGGCGGTGATGATCCCGGCGAAATTCGTCGGTTGTATGAGTGCGGCATCGGCCGGGCGAAGCTCGGTCGCGGCGAGAATGCTGCCCGGTGCCAGCGACGAAAAGCTGCGGAATGGTTGGTGCGTGAGGTTGCGCAGCAAACGCCGGCCAATCTCCCGTACTTCGTCTGCCCGCCGCTGCCGCCCGGCGCGGTCCGATCCCGTCAAAGCGAGAATGGCCTCGGCCTGTAACTCCGCCTCCGCCTGGACCGCCGCCTCGGCACCCAGAAGCCCCTCCGTCACGCGGGTTTTAACGCCGCGCATGAGCCGGGACGCCCCCAGCATATGCATATAGGCGTCGATCAGGGGTTCCAGCTCGGACTGACTGTGCTCCGGCAGCCCGGCCAGCCGGCTCTTCAGCTTGCTGAGCTGGTTGCGCGATCGGCTAACTGCATCCTCCAGCCGGGACATCTCCGCCGCGACATCCGAGGCAGCAATCTTCCGGTGGGAAATAACCAGCTCAGGCTCGGTCGCCTCGTGCACCGGGCCGATGCCGATGCCGGGTGATACGGGATGGCCCGAAAATTTAAGCTCGGCCGCGCTAGTCTGTTTCATGAAAGCCGGCTTCGATCAGCGCGGCAATGGCATCCAGGGCCTCCTTTGCATCGAACCCCTCAGCCGCGAGGCGCACAGTGCTGCCCGGGCCAGCGCCCAGCATCATCAGCCCCATAATCGAGCGGGCAGAAACAGATTGACCATCTTTTGAAACATCCACCGAGGCGCTGAACCGCTCTGCTAGCGTCACCAGCTTTGCCGCCGCCCGAGCGTGCAATCCACGCCGGTTCACTATTCCAACATCCATCGTAATCACCGACCCGTCACCGCTCATGCGTTTTGGGCTCTTCTTGTTTGAGGCGCGTAAGACCGTGGGGCAAAGCGCCTTGGCCTTGTTGGTTTAAAACCGCAAAACGCCATACGTATTACTCGGCGGCGCGCGGTGTACAGGCGGCGGCGTGCTGAATTTCGTGGCCGGAGCAGATATATTTCCGGCCGGCGGCTTCGGCGCATTGTACGGCTTCGGCGAGGGCTTGGTTACCGCGGATCTTGGCGAGTTTGACGAGCATGGGGAGATTGACGCCGCCGATGATTTCGACGCCGGGCTCCGTGAGCATGGACATTGCAAGGTTGCTGGGCGTGCCGCCAAACATATCCGTCAGAAGAATGACACCATCGCCGTCATTTACCTCGGCCATCCGGCTGGCGATTTCAGCGCGCTGACTTTCAAATTCTGCGTCCGATTCGATGCACACGGTGGCAAGTTTTTTTTGTTTGCCGACGACGTGTTCCATGGCGTCTCGCAGCGCATTTGCGAGCGTGCCGTGGGTGACGAGGACCATTCCGATCATGTGAAGAGACTCATTCCTTGGCGTTCGTTTTCAGGTTGCGGGCGGCATCAAACTTGAAGGCCTCACGGTGCGTAACGCCGACGCGCCATCCCGCTTTGCCTAGATAGGCACTCAATTTCTCAATCATAACCACAGATCTGTGTTGTCCGCCGGTGCATCCGACACAGATTGTTGCATATTTTTTTCCTTCCTGCACGAATCTTGGTAATAAAAATTCTACAATGCTTACGATATGAGCAAAATAAGCCGCAAAATCAGCATCCTTCTCGACGAAACTGGCAATTTCAGGGTCCAGGCCGCAGAGCGGGCGCAATTGCGGGTCGTAATAGGGATTACGCAAGAAGCGTGCGTCGAATACCAGATCCGCTTCCCGTGGGAGACCGGCAGGATAGGCGAACGAAACGAGGGAAATGGCGAGGCCCGGCGCTCCCACCCCGAAATCCTGTTCAATCAGGTCCCGCAGTCGGGCGAGCGGCAGGTTGGACGTGTCGATCACCAGATCGGCGAGTCGGGCCAGCGGTTCCGTTAAGTCTCGCTCGAGTGCGATTCCGTCGGCAACTTTGCCGGATTGCGCCAGCGGGTGACGGCGGCGGGTTTCGGAATAGCGCCGCAACAATGCTTCGTCCGTTGCGGTGGCGAAGATGAGCCGTGGGTTGAGATGGGGGAATTGGCGCAGATGCTGGAGTTTGGCCAGTACCGTGTCGGCTGAAAAGCCGCGAGATCTTGCGTCCACCCCGATGGCGAGATTGCGTTCGGCGCGGGCGGCGAGGTCTTCCAGCGTGGCGAGCGGCGGGTTGTCCATGGTCTCGAAGCCGAGATCTTCCAAGGCGCGCAGGATGGAGTTCTTGCCCGCACCCGAGAGCCCGGTCACCAGCGCGATGGTGAGGTTCTTCTGGCTACCGCTCATGTGGCAAAGGCGCCGGCGAGCTGTGTGGCGCGCCCGCAAGCGGCCTCCAGCGCCAAAGCGGCGCGGGCGGCAGCCGACGGCCCGGCCGGGTCGATGGTAACGAGTGGCAGGCCGAGTTCAGCATGCGTTTGGGGTTCGGGTAGACGCGCCGTCTGAACGCCCAGCCGGATGACAAGACGCAAGCGGGCAGATGGGATGAAGGGCCGGCGGAAGATGCCGAGGCCCCGTACTTCAAGTAGACCAGCCAGCGTCGCCGGCGCGGCGGCGATGTGGTTTTCCACGAGCACCTGATCATCCGCCACCAGCATGAAGCCGTGATCGAGTAGGCGAAGCAAAAAGTCGGATTTCCCGCTGCCCGGTGGGCCGAGGATCAGAACAGCATCGTAGCCGTCCGGAGCGAGACGGGCGGCGCAAGAGGCGTGAAGGCGCATGAGTCGCAATTGTGGCAAGTTTTGGGCGGAAACGGAAGGGGTTGCCGCAAGGTGCCGGTGCGCTTGACGGCAATCGATCTCGCGCGGAGGTTGTGTTCGTGAGAAACAGCGAGGCGATGGCGGCATGGGCGATGAATGAGCCGAAGATGACCTTCATCGGGCGGTGCGGAACATATCAGTATCTGGACATGGATCAGGTCATCCACAGTCACTCACCCATGTCGGGAAATCGCTGGCGCGCGTCGATCGAAAGGCCGAAACGACGACCCTAGCTTAACCTTATTGATCTTCCTTTCGTAGCACGTCCAGCGGCAACAGCGCGCCGTTGCGCTCGAAATGCCAGAAGGTCCAGCCGTTGCAGGAGGGGGCGTTCTGTACCGCGGCCCCAACCTGATGAATGGAGCCGCGATGCGGGCCTGAAATGAGGGTGGCATCCGCCGTAACCTCGGCGGCGATGCGGCGGGCTTTGTCGGTCAGCTGCGTTCCGGGCTTGACGATACCGCGCTCGACGAAGCTACCAAAGGCGATGCGCGGGGTCTCCCGGCCGGTGAGCGGGGCGGCGACGGCCGAGGCCGGGGCGGAGACTTCCGCAGCCAGGCGCCCCCAGGCCGCTTCAACATAGGCCGGGTGCCGTTCGATGCCGATGAAATGGCGGTGCAGGCGCTTGGCCACGGCGGCAGTGGTCCCGGTGCCGAGGAACGGGTCCACGATGATATCGCCCGGGCTGGTGGAGGAGATGATGACGCGGTGAAGCAGCGCTTCCGGCTTTTGTGTGGGGTGCAGCTTTAGCCCGTGCGTGTTGCGCAGCCGTTCCGGCCCGGTGCAGAGCGGCATCGTCCAGTCGCTGCGCATCTGCAAATCATCGTTCAGGGACTTCATGGCCTGATAATTGAATTTATAGCGCGAGGTTTTGGATTTGGCGGCCCAGATCATCGTCTCATGGGCGTTGGTAAAGCGCCGCCCGCGGAAATTGGGCATGGGGTTGGTTTTTCGCCAGATCACGTCGTTCAGGATCCAGAAGCCGAGATCCTGCAATATGGCGCCGATGCGAAAAATGTTGTGATAGCTGCCGATCACCCAAATCGTACCGTCCTTGGTGAGAATCCGGTGGCACTGTCCGAGCCAGTCGCGCGTGAAGGCATCGTAAGCCGCGAAATCGTCGAACCGGTCCCAGTCATCATCCACCCCGTCCACCAGGCTGTCATCCGGGCGGCGGAGTTCGCCGCGCAGCTGCAGGTTATAGGGCGGGTCCGCGAACACGCAGTTGACCGATGCATCGGGCAACATGCGAAGCATGTTTCCGGCATCGCCGAGCAGGATCTGGTCAAGCGGCAATTCGCGCAGCATTTCCACGGGCAAGGCAGACCCTCAAATTAAGCTATTCGCCGCTAAAGTGACGGGAGGGGCGTAGTCGCGTCAACCATTGGTGAAGCGCTGGGCGCGATTCCCCGCAGCAATGCCCCAAAACCCATCCGATGGTGGGGCGTGGCGCCGTGGGTGAGGATGGCGGCGCGGTGTTGGGCCGCCGCGTAGCCCGCATTCCGGTCCCAGCCGTAATGCGGGTAGCGGGCGTGCAGCCGGAGCATCAGCCCGTCGCGCGCCTGTTTGGCAGCGATGGAGGCGGCGGCGATGGAGAGGCTGATCGCATCGCCGCCGATAATTGTGGTGCAGGGATGGTGGCAGCCAGGGGCGCGGTTGCCGTCCACCAGCACATGTCCCGGCGCGGACGGCAATGCGCTGATGGCGCGGCGCATGGCGAGCATGGCAGCGTGCAGAATGTTCAGCTCCGCAATCTCCGCCACGGAGGCGGCGCCCAGGGCTATATGCGCCCCCGATGCCCGCAAGGCGACAAGTGCCGTGGCGCGGCGGGCTGCGGTGAGTTTCTTGGAATCGTCGATAAGCGCGCCGAGTCCCTTGGGCAGTCGCGCCGGCAAGATGACGGCGGCGGCCAAAACGGGGCCGGCGAGCGGGCCGCGCCCGACCTCGTCAACGCCCGCGATAATGCCGCCGATCCGGCGCTCATAGGTCAGATCAGGCATTGCGCAAATCTGTGAAGAATTGCGCCAGCAACGCAGCGCATTCGGAGTCGCGGACGCCGCCGATCACCTCCGGCTTATGATGGGTCGTGGCATGGGCAAAGACGCGTGGCCCGTGCTCGACCGCGCCGGTTTTCGGATCATAAGCGCCAAAGACCAGTTTTTTCACGCGGAAGGCGGCGATGGCGCCGGCGCACATGGCGCAAGGCTCCAGCGTCACGGTCAGCGTGCAATCGGCGAGATATTTCTGGCCGCGCGCGGCGGCGGCATCCTGCATGGCCAGGAGCTCGGCATGCGCGGCGGGGGATTGCCGCTCCTCCGTCCGGTTGCCCGCCACTGCGATCACGGCACCCGAAGCGTCGGTAACCACCGCGCCGACTGGGATCTCCCCTCGGAGGGCGGCGTTGCGGGCTTGCTCCAGAGCGAGGTCCATCGGTGACATACGGTGATTCTTGCATCGGGACGGCTCGCGGGTCTAGGTGCAGCCATGGCAAAACGACCTCTCATTGGATTGACTCTGGACGCCGAGCCGGCTGGCGGGTGGTCAAAATACCCCTGGTACGCGCTTCGGCAGAATTACATCACGGCGCTGGCCGCCGCCGGCGCGCTGCCCGTCGCGCTGCCGCATGATGTGTTGCTCGCCGGTGAGTATCTCGACCGGCTGGACGCGCTGGTCGTGACCGGCGGCGCGTTCGATGTCGATCCCGCTTTATACGGCGATACGGAACGCCACGAGACGGTGGCGCTGAAGGCCGATCGCACCACGGCGGAAATGGCACTCCTGCAAGGTGCGTTGAAGCGCAGCATGCCGGTGTTGGGCATTTGCGGCGGGCAGCAGTTACTGGCTGTGGCCCTGGGCGGCACGCTGATCCAGCATATTCCCGATAGCGTGCCGAACGCGCTGGCCCATGAGCAGCCGACCAGCCATTACCAGCCTGGGCATGAGGTTGAGATTCTGCCGGGGACCTTGTTGCATCGCATCGTTGGCAAGACGCGGATGCAGGTGAACAGCTCACACCATCAGGCCGTGAAGGACCCGGGGCGCAGTGCCGTGAACGCTCTGGCGCCCGATGGGGTGATCGAAGGGATTGAAGCCGTGGAGAAGCGTTTTTGCCTCGGCGTGCAATGGCATCCGGAATATCTGGTGGATGGTGGCGATAACGCGCTGTTCGCCGCACTGGTGGCGGCGGCCAATGGTTGAGGAACGCGGCGAGCGGATCGCGAAATTTCTCTCCCGTGCGGGCATCGCCAGCCGCCGTGACGCGGAGGCGATGATCGAGGCCGGGCGGGTGCGTCTGAACAACGAGGCGGTGACGCATCCGGCGGTGTTCGTGCAGCGGGGCGATCTTGTGGTCGTGGATGGCAAGGCGGTGAGCGAGCCTGAGCGCACGCGTCTCTGGCGCTACCATAAGCCCGATGGTCTGGTGACGACGCATAAAGACCCTGAAGGCAGGCCGACCGTATTTGAGCATCTGCCGCCGGGCTTACCGCGCGTCATCAGCGTCGGGCGGCTGGATTTAACTTCCGAAGGGTTGCTGCTGCTGACCAATGACGGCGCGCTCTCCCGCCAGCTGGAACTGCCCGCGATGGGCTGGCTGCGTCGCTATCGCGTGCGCGTGCATGGCGGAGTGGACCCGAAGAAGCTGGTTCGTCTTGCCGAGGGCATGGTGGTGGATGGGGTGAAATTCGGGCCAATCGAAGCCTCGGTGGATTCCACACAGCGCGCCAATACCTGGCTCAGCGTTTCCCTGCGCGAAGGTAAAAACCGTGAGATCCGGCGCGTGATGGACGCGCTCCTGCTGCCGGTGACGCGGCTGATCCGCGTCGCCTACGGGCCGTTCCAACTCGGGAATCTCGAGCGCGGGGCGGCAGAAGAAGTGAACGGGAAAATTCTGCGCGAGCAGGTGCCGGGGCTGAGCAAATAATGGCCGGCCAAGCGATTCACGGCCGATGAAGGCGAGCGGCCCGCGCATCATCGCGGGGGCATGGCGCGGGCGCAAACTTGCGGCGCCGGAGGGGTTGGAGACGCGGCCGACCGGCGCGCGGGCGCGGCAGGCGGTGTTCGATATTCTGATGCACGCGCCTTGGGCCGGAGCAGAGTTTCTGCGCGCGGCGCGGGTGTTGGATGTGTTTGCGGGCACGGGGGCATATGGGCTGGAGGCGCTCTCGCGCGGCGCGGCAGGGGCGGATTTCATCGAGCAGGCGGGTGCTGCGCTCTCCGCGTTGCGAGCGAATATCGCATCCTGCGGGGCGGCCGGCGTAACCCGCGTATTCTCGGGCGATGTACTCGGCATGGGGCCGGGCACGCCGCATGGTCTGGTATTTCTGGACCCGCCTTACGGCAAAGAGCTTGCGGGTAAGGCGCTGGCGGTGTTGGGCCTGCGCGGCTGGCTGGCACCGGGGGCGGTAGTAGTAGCCGAGCTGGGGCCGGACGATGCGCTCGAGCTGCGGGAGGTTTTGGCAACGCGGGTCCATGGTAAGGCGCGTCTGTTGTTTGGCCAAGTTTGAAGGAGCGGCTTGATCGCCGTGCAAGACAAGGTACCATCCGATATCTGGTCCGATTGGCTGCTGCATCGCCGGCATGCCGGCGATGCAGCTTTTGGCGATGTTATCCGGACCGAGGTTGAAGCCTTCGCGGATCGCGTGCTCGACGGCGCAAGGCTGAGCCCGGGAATGAAACTTCTCGATATTGGCTCGGGGGAAGGCGTTGTGGCGTTTCGTGCGATCGATCGGGTAGGTCCGGATTTGCAGGTCGTTCTCACCGATATCTCGCGCGCTATGCTTCATCATGCGCAGACGGTTGCGGATCAGCGCCACGTAAATGGGCAATGCATTTTCCTGGAAGCTTCTGCGGAGCAGTTGAGCGGTGTCACCGATGCATCCATGGACGCGGTCACTGCCCGCTCCGTTCTCGCCTATGTCGCCGACAAGGAAGCTGCGTTTCGCGAATGCCATCGTGTTCTCAAGCCCGGTGGCTGGCTCTCCATTGCCGAACCCGTTTTCCGCGATGAAGCGCTGGCGGTCGTCGCCATGAAACAAATTCTCGACGCCCGGCCATCAAATTCAACTGACAGCCTGTTATCTTTTTTGTACCGTTGGAAATCCGCGCAATTTCCCGATACCGAAGCAAAAATAGCCGAAAATCCGCTGACAAATTACGGCGAGCGCGATCTGGTTCGCTTCGCTCAGCATTGCGGATTCCGCGAAATCCATCTGGCGCTGCATATCGATGTCCGGCCTTCACGGGGCACGCCTTGGAAAATATTTCTGGAGGGATCGCCGCATCCTTGGGCACCGCCGCTCGTCTCCGTGCTCGCGGAACGTTTCGATGCGAGCGAACGGGCATTGTTCGAAGCGCTGCTGCGCCCAAAAGTGGAGTCCGGAGGTTCCCTAAACACCGGCCGTATGGCCTATCTGGCGGCAAGGAAAGCGCCGTAGCGGGCGGCGCTATCGCCCCGCCGCCATCAACTGTTCAAAATCCGCAGCTGCTAGCGGCTTGCTCATATGGAAGCCCTGGCCTTCATCGCAGCCCCAGCCGGCCAGCATCTTATAGATCACCGCGTTCTCAATTCCTTCCGCCACCACGGCATAATCCAGCTTATGGGCGAGCTGGATCAGCGTATGCACCAGCTCGGCGGAACGTATATCGCTGCCGATCGGCTGGATGAAGGATTTGTCGATTTTGATGATGTCGGCGGGCAAATGGGTGATGTAGCTGAGATTGGAGAAACCCGTGCCGAAGTCATCGAGCGCGATATGGACGCCGGCATCGCGCAGGATCTGCAATTCGGCCCGCACCACTTGGTCGTTGCTCACCAGCGTGCCCTCGGTGAATTCCAGCTCGATCGTCGGGGGCGCAATATCGTGCCGCCCGAGCAGCGCCAAGACGCTGTCCGCAAAGCCGGTCTGGCTCAGATTCCGTGGGGAGACATTAATCGCCATGTTCAGCCGAAGCCCCTGCCGGTGCCATGCGGCCGCCTGTTCGGCGGCCGCATTCAGCACCCACCCGGTGAGGTCGGTGATCAGCGCCGTATTCTCGGCCAGGGGTACGAATTCACCGGGAGAGACCGAGCCGAGACCGGGATGATTCCAGCGCAGTAGCGCCTCCGCGCCCGTGGGAAGCCCATTCGCCAGATTGTATTTCGGTTGAAAATGCAGGTTAAGCTCGCCAGTCGATGCCATGGCGCCAGGCAGATCGGAGAGCAGAAGGAAGCTGCGGCGATGCGCGCCGTCCGTTGCGCTGTTGTAGCGCGCCCAACCGGTGACGCCGCGCCGGCTGTCATCCGTGGCTGCGAGCGCATTGCGCAACGCAATGGCGGGGTTGGTATCGGCGCAATCGGCGATGCCGAGTCCGAGACGGGTGACGATTGGAATCCCGCCGCAGATAAGTGGCGCGATCCAGCTCTGGATCAGGTCTTTTATCAGAAGTTCAGCCCCGCATGGGCAGATCATGACGAAACTCAGCACGCTTACATGGTAAATTTCTATTTCAGGTGGTATGCATTCGCGAATTCTCGCGGCACCCGCACGGATGAAATCCTCGGAATATTCATGGCCGAGCGCACGCATCAGGGCGTTGAAGTGCAAGGCATCGCAAAGCGTCGCCATGATGACCTGAGCGCCCGGCGCGCGGGGCTGGCCGTAATCGCTGTTGAACTGCAACCGGTTCGGCAAATAGGTGACCGGGTCAAATCGCGCGAACGGCGATTGGGAATGTGGTTGCAAGTCCGGAGTTGGTGGCGTCGCGGACGACTTTGGTGTCGAAAACATCAAAAAATCAACATCGATTGACTTTACTCTCAGTCTCTCCTGTTCAAATAACAGATATCTTGACGTAATTGAACAAAAATTAATCAGTATACAGTCACATTATCTGGCGCTTGGATGCCAGGATTCTGGAGTTCCTGTGTGCACTAAAAGTCACGTGGCGTCGCACAATATAACGGGTCGTATATAGCGGGGCGGGGGCATTGACGAAGGCGGCATGTCGGTCGGTGTTGTTTTTATTGGCGCTTGTAAGTATTGCAGGCTGCGCCAGTCTTCCGCAATTCGACCCTGACCTAGCATGCAATATTCCAACGTCGAGTGAAACGCAGGCGATGGCGCTGATCCGCCAGGAGAGCACGCAGCTAACCGGCATGGGATTTGTGGGCGGCAACAAGGTGCATCTCCTGGAGAACGGGTCGCAGACTTATGCTGCCATGCAGGCGGCGATCGGCGGCGCCAAACAGCGGATCGACATGGAAAGCTATGAGTTCGATGGCGCGGTGGCCGAGCAATTCGCCGCGCTGTTGATGCAAAAGAGCGCCGAGGGTGTGCAGGTTCATCTGATCTACGATGATTACGGAACGAACGCGCCGCCGGGAATGTTTGCTGAGTTGCGGAAGGCGGGCGTGCAGGTTTTGGCCTACAGCCCGCTTAATCCGCTCGAGATGACGAGCATCGATATCAATAAGCGCGACCATCGCAAATTGCTGGTGATCGACGATGCTATGGCGTTTACAGGCGGCGTCAATATCGCACAGGTCTATGAAAATCACCGCCAGCCGTATCGCCTGAATCAAACCCCGAAAACCCTGCCATGGCGGGACACGGATGTGGAGATTACAGGGCCTGTCGTGGGGAGTTTCCAGAAACTTTTCGTGCAGACCTGGGCGGAACAAAAAGGCGTCGCCTTGCCGCCGGCCCCGCCGTCGCCCGAAGCTGCGCAAGGGGATTCCTTCGTGCAGGCGCTGGACGGCTCACCGCGTGACGGGCATCCGGCGATTTATAAAACCCTATTGGTGGCCATTGCCGCGTCGCGCCGGTCTGTGCATCTCACCACAGGTTTTTTCGGGCCTCCCCCGGATTTGCTGGAGGCGCTGGAATGTGCAGCGCGGCGCGGCGTGGATGTGCGGATTATCCTGCCCAGCACGAGCAACAGCGACTCTTCGGTGGCGGCCGGGCGCTCAAATTATACGGATCTGCTGGAGGCCGGCGTGCGTATCTACGAGCGCCAGGGCGCAGTGCTGCATGCGAAAACCGCGGTGATCGACGGTGGTTGGTCCTTGGTCGGCTCCGCGAATCTCGATTGGCGGAGCGTCGTGTTCAACAACGAAATCGATGCCGTGGTGCTGGGAAAAACTTTCGGTAGCGAAATGGAGGCGCAGTTCCAGCGGGATATTTTGGCATCCAAGGAGATTACGCTGAACGAATGGCGTCATCGTGGGCTAGGTGAGCGACTCGATGAATTACGCGCGCGGGCCGTGGAGTTCTTGCTCTAGCTTTGTTTCCGAGGGCGATTCCCGTTTCAGTCCTGCTTTTGCCTCCTGCGGGTCGGCAAGCGCACAAGCCCGGGCCAGCAGCAAAATCAAGAGCGTAAATACCGCCAATGCTGCCGCGCCGGTCGTGTTGCTGAGCGTGCCAGTCCCATGCAACGGGCCGAGAGAGGTGATGAGCCAAAGCCCGCCAAAATAAGGCGCGATCCAGACGCCACCCCGCCAAGCAACATAGGATAGAGTCCGCCGCGACGCGAATTCATAAATACAGTATAGCAGGAAGGCGGCAAGCAATCCGCCGAACAGGTGGTTCGCGATGCTCGCCCCAGCCCAGAACACGACGAAATTCGTGACCAGAAACGCGAGATAGGCGACTAGCGGCGCGAAAGCCAGCCGGAATGGCCGCCGGAATTCGGTCTCCGGCAAGGTGGTGCGGAGCGCGAACAGCACGACCGGGCCAATGCCATAGGCAAGGATTCCGATGGAGGAGAGATAGGTGACCAGAAGCTTCCAGGATGGTAGCGGGGCGAGGAAGAACAGCCCGGCGATGAAGCTGAGCGCCAGGCTTGCCACCGGCACGCCGGCGGCGGAAAGCGAAGCGAGGCGTCTGGGCGCGAAACCTTCCGCCGCCGTGGCGTAAACCACGCGGGCGGCGGTGGTGTTGTAAATGATGCCGGTGCCGCCGGGGGAAATTGCCGCATCTGCATATAGGGTAACGGCAAGCCAGGTGAGTCCGAGACCGCTGGCCAGCCCGGCGAATGGGCCGGATATGCCCTTGAAGCTGAGATGCGCCCAGCCTTTCGCCAGGTCCGCCGGGGTAAGCGCGCCGATGAATGCGATCTGGAGGCCGCAATACAGGGCAAGGCAGAGCAGAATCGAGCCGATAATGGCAAATGGCAGATTACGCGCCGGGTTGGCGGATTCGCCCGCAAGCTCGATCGCCTGTCGAAAGCCCAGAAAGGTGAAAATAATGCCCGAGCCGGAGACCGCCGCCAGAATGCCGCCTGCCCCGGCTGGCGCGAAGCCGAACTGCGTGAAATTGGCGGCGCGGAAATGTACCGTGATGAGCGTGATGACGGTAAGCGCCGGGACGAGAAGCTTCCACCAAGTGATGGCGCTATTGACCGCGAGGACAAAGCGGATCGCGAGCAGGTTGATGACGATGAACATCACCATCAGCGCCACGGCGGCGGCCAGCCCCTTCAAGGTGAGCACGCCCGAGCCGGCAACGACGAGGCCGGGGATAAAATTATTGCCGTAGGAGACGACGGCGACCGCCTCGACGGGCGCAACCGAGACATAAGCGAGAAAATTGATCCAGCTGAAAATTTGTGCCGCGAGCGGGCCAAAGCAGAGCTTGGGAAATACAATGACCGCCCCCGCGCGCGGGAACAGCGTGGAGAGTTCCGCGAAGACAAAAGCTAGAAGCAGCACGGCGATGCCGCCGATGACCCAGGAAATAACGGCGGCAGGCCCTGCGATTTTAGCGGCGTTCAGCGCGCCGAACAGCCAGCCGGAGCCCACCATACCGCCGATGCTGGCAAAGAGCAGCCCAATCCGCCCCGCATCCCGCCGCAAGCCGGTGCCTGCCATGTGCGCTCCGCCCTCAGCGCCGCGCCGCGCTGCGGGCGCGCGAGGCAAGGGCCAGCATGGTCTGGCGGCAATAGGCATATTCCGGTGTGAGAGTCTGCTTGCAAGCGGTCTCGGCCGTCAGCGCGGCGCGAATTGCTTCGGTCAGCGTGGGGACCGTCCAGATTTTCAAGGCGCGCGTGATGAGCGGCTGGCGCTTGAAAAACACGGGCGGGCGCATCGCGGCCATCGCCTCGGAAATGGAGGCGCCGTTGGCGATACCTGCGGCGGCGACGCGCAGGCGCATCAGCTCGCCCAGCAATACACGCAAGATGCCGACCGGCGTCGCGCCGTCTTCATAGGCCAAGGCAAGAGCACGGTCGGTCGCCGCCGGGTCGCCCTGAATTGTGGAATCCACCGCATCCTGCATGGAGGTCTCGCCGCCATCCGGCAGTGCGGCCCGCACATCCTCCAGCGTAAGCCGAGTTTGCGCACCGGCGTAGAGATCCAGCAATTCGATAGCCTGGCGCAGCGGGCCTTCCTCGCCGGAGATATTATTAGCCACCCAGCTGGCGGCATCCGGGTCGATGGTTTTTTGCACCGCCCGCAGCCGGCTGGTGATGATCTGCGGCAGCCGCGCGGCGTCGATCGCATAGCAGGCGATGGCGGTGGCGGCGGGGGATTTTTCGGCCAGCGCGCGGAGCTTGGATTTGGCGGTCAACTCGCCCGCCTCCAGGATGACCAGCGCATCCGTCGGGGTTTTCAGCAAGGTCTCGAGCGGCTTGGCGAGCGTGTCATGCGCATCGCGCACCCGCACCACCCGACGGCCGCCGGTGAGCGAGGCGGCGGTGGCCTCGCCAAGGAAGCCCGCAGCATCCGGGTTTTGCAGCTCGGCAAATCGGAACGGGTCATGGATCGCGCCCTCGACGGAGCGCGCGAGGGCGAGGCCGCGTTCGGCCACCAGCCCCGCATCCGGGCCAAAGATGAGAATGATGGGAGTGGTCGGGGATTTGAGGAATGCGTCCGTACGCGCCGCGTCAAGCTTCATTCGGCGCCCGTTTCGGCTGTTACGGCTGGGCTGGATGTCCGGCCTGCGCCGGGCATGTCGGTATTTTGTTTAACCTTCATCCCTGGCTAGGGTGGGATTTGAAATAGGCGGCAATCTGGGTGGTAATCTGCGCGGCCAGCTGGTCGGCAAGCTGCTGGTTGATCGTGTCATTCTCCAGCGTTACGGCGAAATATTGCTGGTCGATGATGTTCTCCGCATCCTCGGTGGTGGCCTGGCCGTGCGTCAGCGGCGCGGCGGGATTGCCAATAGGCGTGAGAACCCAGCTGGCATCGGCGCTGAACCGGTTGCGGGTGGCGGAGGTATCCTCCTGCACGCCGATGGCGGAATTGCTGATACTGTAGCTGACCGATAGGCTGTAGAGTTCCTCAGTCGGCGCACCGGCGGTGTGCAGCTGGGTCTCCAGGCTCATGCGCAGCAACTGGCCGGTCCGCTCTGGGATATTGGCGACGTTGATCAGATCCAGCTGTTGGGCGACGCTCGTATTCCCGCTCTCGCCGTATAGCGGGGTGAAGCCGCAGCCGGGCAAAGCCAGCAAAGCGAGAAGCAGAAGCCTATTGCGGTTTGACGACAAAGTTCACGATCCTGTCCGGCACATGGATTTCCTTGACGATGGCCATGCCGTTCAATGCGCCGGATACCGCCTGCTTGGCAATCGCGATATTCTGGTCCGCATTTTGGCCGGTGGGCACGGTAATGGTGCCTTTCAGCTTGCCGTTCACTTGCACGGCCAGCGTCACCTCATCGACCGTGAGCAGGCTCTCCTCTGCCTTCGGCCAGGGCTGCTCGGCGAGCAGGCCCGCACCGGGCCGCAGAATCCCTGCGATTTCCTCGGCCAGATGCGGCATCATGGGGGCGAGCAGGCGCGATAGCGTGTCAATCGCCTCGAACCGCGCCCAGATCAGGTCGTCCGTCTCGCCCGGCGCGCCGGTCAACGCGCCGGCGAGTTCATGAATACGTGCGACCGCGAGGTTGAAGGCGAAGGTCTCCAGCGCATCCGTCACCGCCGCGATGGTGCGATGGGTAAGCTGGCGGAGCTTCTTGGCATCCGCCCCAAAAGTGCCGGGCAGTGCCACGCGCGGCTCGGCCGCGATGGTGGTGGCGATGCGGTAGAGCCGCTGCACGAAGCGCGAGGCGCCGAGAATGCCGGTTTCGGTCCATTCCACGTCGCGCTCGGGCGGATTGTCCGAAAGCACAAACCAGCGCGCCGTATCCGCGCCGAACCGGTCGATGATCAGACCCGGATCCACCGTGTTGCGTTTGGATTTGGACATTTTCTCGATGCGTCCGACCGTGACAGGATTGCCGTCCGCCGTGGTCGCCGTCCCGTCCGCGTGCTTTGTCACCTCATCCGGGTACAGCCAGTTGCCCTCATGGTCCTTGTAGGATTCATGGGTCACCATGCCTTGTGTGAACAGCCCGGCGAAGGGTTCCTGCACCGATACATGCCCGGTTTTCTCCAGCGCCCGGGTGAAGAACCTTGCATAGAGCAAATGCAGAATCGCATGTTCGATACCGCCCACATACTGGTCCACGGGGAGCCAGTGATTGGCCGCTTGCAGGTTTGTGGGGTGCTTGGCATGCGGCGCGGTGAAGCGCGCGAAATACCAGGAGCTGTCGATGAACGTATCGAACGTGTCCGTCTCACGGGTCGCCGGCTTGCCGCAATTCGGGCAGCTGGTGTGCTTCCAGCTCGGATGGTGGTCGAGCGGGTTGCCGGGGCGCTCGAAGGTCACATCCGCCGGGAGTTTCACCGGCAGATCTGTCTCGTGCACCGGAACCGGACCACATTCGGCGCAATGGATGACCGGGATCGGGCAGCCCCAGTAGCGCTGGCGGGAAATGCCCCAGTCGCGCAGCCGCCAATTGGTGACGGATTTTCCGGCGCCGAGATTTTCCAGATGGGCGATGGCCGAAGCCTTCGCTTCGGCGGTCGAAAGCCCGTTCAGGAAATCCGAGTTGATGATCGTGCCTTCCCCGTCGAAGGCTTTGCCGATGACAGGCTCACCGGATTTAGGGGCAATGACGATGGGAATGGGCAGGCTGTATTTGGTCGCGAAATCATAATCCCGCTGGTCGCCGCAGGGGCAGCCGAAAATCGCGCCGGTGCCGTATTCCATGAGCACGAAATTGGCGATCCAGATCGGATAGGATTCGTTGTTGAACGGATTGACCACGCGCAGACCGGTATCGAACCCCTTCTTTTCGGCGGTTTCAATCGCGGCTTCTGAGGTGCCCTGACTCGCGCATTCGGCAATGAAGGCGGCGGCACCCGAATGGGTCCCGGCCAGCGCCTTGGCAATCGGGTGCTCGGGCGCGATGGCGAGGAAGGACATGCCGAACAGCGTGTCCGGCCGCGTGGTGTACACCGCAACATTGTCGATATCCGCAATCGGCGCGGCGAGCGGGAAGTTCACCTCCGCACCTTCGGAACGGCCGATCCAGTTTTCCTGCATCAGCTTCACGCGCTCGGGCCAGCGCGGCAGGGTCTTCAGCCCGTCCAGCAACTCCTCGGCATAATCGGTGATTTTCAGGAACCATTGCGAGAGCGTCTTCTTCTCGACCAGCGCACCGGAGAGCCATCCGCGCCCGTCGATCACCTGCTCATTGGCCAGCACCGTATTGTCCACCGGGTCCCAGTTCACCGCCGAGAGACGGCGCTCGACCAGCCCGGCCTTCCAGAAATCCAGGAAGATTTTCTGCTGCTGGCCGTAATATTCGGGGTCGCAGGTGGCGAATTCACGGGACCAGTCGAGCGAAAGGCCCATCCGCTTCAGCTCGCCCCGCATGGTGGCGATATTCGCATAGGTCCAGCCGGCCGGGTCGGTCTTGCGCTGGCGGGCGGCGTTCTCGGCGGGCAGGCCGAAGGCGTCCCAGCCCATCGGGTGCAGCACGTCAAAGCCCTGCGCACGCTTATAGCGGGCCACCACATCGCCCAGCGTATAGTTCCGCACATGGCCCATATGGATTTTGCCAGACGGGTAAGGGAACATCTCCAGCACGTAGTATTTCGGGCGGCCGGAGGTTGGCACGTCTTCCGCCTTGAAGCAGGCGGCGCTCTCCCATTTGGCCTGCCAATGCGGCTCGGCGGTGGCAAAATCGTAGCGGGTGTTTTCAGTGTCGGACATTGCGCTGTGTTTAGTCGGCTGGGTCGGGCACGCCAAGGGGTGGCGCAGGGCACCCCGCCAATGCGCGTTTGACGGATCAGGTTTTGCGCCTACATCATGGGTAGGCTGAAGGAGCGGATTTTTTATGCGCAGAACAGAGATCGTGCGGCATCCAGAGGGTTTTTCCGGCAATCAGGCGGCGCTGCCGGCCTGGGATCTTGGCGATCTCTACGCCGGTCTAGATGATGCGCGGATCGAGGCGGATCTCGCGGGCGCGCAGAAGGATGCGGCCGGTTTTGAGGTAGAATATCGTGGCAAGCTAACAGGCTTGAGCGGCGCGGCGCTGGCGGCGGCGCTGCGGGAATATGAACGGATCGAGGAGGTCCTGGGGCGCGTAATGTCTTACGCCCAGCTGCTGTTCAGCGCGAACTCGGCCAATCCGTCGCATGGCAAATTCTACCAGACGATGGCCGAACGCGTGACCACGATCAGCACGCATCTGCTGTTCTTCACGCTGGAGCTGAACCTGATCCCCGAAGCGGATCTGGCCGAAAAACTTCGGGACCCCGCTTTGGCGCGCTACGAGTCCTGGTTCCGGGATCTGCGGGTATTCCTGCCGCATCAGCTTTCGGACGAGCTGGAAAAACTGTTGCATGAGAAGGAGGTCACCGGGCATTCCGCCTGGAGCCGCCTGTTCGACGAGACCACGACCGGCCTGCGCGTGAGCGTGAAGGGCGAGGAGTTGACCCTTTCCGCCGCCCTCAACAAGCTCTCCGACCCGGACCGCGCCGTGCGGGAGGCAGCGGGCAAGGCGGTCGGCGAGGCGATGGCCAAAAACGAAAAACTCTTCGCCCTCATCACCAACACGCTCGCCAAAGATAAAGAAATCACCGATTCCTGGCGGAAATATCCTTCCCCCAGCTCGTCGCGCAACCGCGCGAACATGGTGGAGGATGAGGTGGTGGCGGCGCTGAGCTCGGCGGTGAAAGCCTCCTACGGGCGACTTTCTCACCGCTATTATGCGCTGAAGGCAAAATGGCTCGGCCTCGAGAAGCTGGAATACTGGGACCGCAACGCGCCGCTGCCTGGCGATGACGACCGCGAGATAGACTGGCCGGAAGCCAAAGCGCGCGTGCTGGCGGCGTATGGCGGTTTTAACACGCTCCTGGCGGGGATCATCACCCCGTTCTTCGAGAAAAACTGGATCGACGCGGCATTGCGCGAGGGCAAATCCGGCGGCGCTTTCGCCCACCCCACCGTGCCCTCGGCACATCCTTACGTGCTGATGAACTACCATGGCCGGACGCGCGACGTGATGACCCTGGCGCATGAGCTGGGCCATGGCGTGCATCAGGTGCTGGCCGCTGGCCAAGGCTATCTCATGTCCGGCACGCCGCTCACCTTGGCAGAGACGGCAAGCGTGTTCGGGGAGATGCTGACGTTCCGCTCTCTGCTGGACGCGGAGACCGACCCGGGCCGCCGCCGGATCATGCTGGCGCAGAAGGTCGAGGACATGCTCAACACCGTCGTCCGGCAGATCGCTTTCTACGAATTCGAGCTGCGCGTGCATGCCGAGCGCCGGAGCGGCGAGCTGCTGCCGGAACGGATCGGGCAGATCTGGCTGGAAGTGCAGACTGAGAGCCTGGGGCCGGTGTTCAACTTTGCGGAGGAATACCGGTTATTCTGGGCCTATGTGCCGCATTTCATCCACTCGCCCTTCTATGTGTACGCCTATGCTTTCGGGGATTGCCTGGTGAATGCGCTCTATGCGGTCTACCAGGAGACCGGAGATAAAGCGGCCTTCGCCGAGAAATACGTCGAAATGCTGAAAGCCGGGGGCACGCTGCGCCATAAGGAGCTGCTGGCCCCCTTCGGCCTGGATGCCAGCGTGCCGGAATTCTGGCAAAAAGGGCTCGACGTGATTTCCGGCTTTATCGACGAATTGGCGGCCTGATGGCGCGTGAGGGGAATTTGTTCGGCGATATCGGCCGCTTCGCGCGCACCTCGGGCGCGGTGGGCGGCATCGCCGCGCGCATCGCGGGCGAGCGCGTCTTCGGAATCAAAACCGATCAGGCGCGCCATGCGGGAGACCTGAAAGCTGTGCTTGGCGGGCTGAAGGGCCCGATGATGAAGGTCGCGCAATTCCTGGCCACGGTGCCGGACGCGCTGCCCCCGGAATATGCCGCCCAGCTCGCCGAACTCCAATCCAACGCGCCGCCCATGGGCTGGGCATTCGTGCGCCGCCGCATGGCGGGCGAGCTTGGCGCGGATTGGGAAAGCAAGTTCCAGTCCTTCGGGCGCGAAGCCGCCGCCGCCGCAAGTCTCGGGCAGGTCCACCGCGCCGTGCTGCCGGATGGCACGGATGTCGCCGTAAAGCTGCAATACCCTGACATGCCCGCCATCATCGAAGCCGATCTGCGGCAGGTGAAAATGGCGATGGCGCTCTACCGCCGGATGGATAACGCCATCATTCAGGACGATATCTATGTCGAACTCTCCGCCCGGCTGCGCGAGGAGCTGGATTATAAGCGCGAGGCCGCGCAAATGCGCCTCTATCGCGCCATGCTGGACGGCGTGGGCGATGTGAACGTGCCCGAGCCGGTGGCGGAGTACTCCACCGGCCGGTTGCTCACCATGAAATGGCTGAAAGGCGTCGGGCTGCAGACCTGGCTCGCCGGCAATCCAAGCCTCGAGCAACGCAACGCCCTTGCCACCGCCCTGTTTCACGCCTGGTATATCCCGCTCTACCGCTACGGCGTCATCCACGGCGACCCGCATCCCGGCAATTATCAGGTGGATGCGCAAGGCCGCCTCAACCTGCTGGATTACGGCTCCATCCGGGTCTTTCCCGCCAAATTCGTCACCGGCGTGCTGGACCTCTACGCCGCCGTGCGCGATGACGATATGCAGCGCGCACGCCATGCCTACGATGTATGGGGCTTTAAAGGCATCACGGACGAGCAGATTATCGTCCTCAACGACTGGGCTAAATTCCTTTATGAACCCCTCATCCAGGACCGCGTCCGCCCCATCCAGGAAAGCGACGATCCGCAATACGGCCGCGCCGTCGCCCAGAAAGTCCATGCCGGGCTGCAACGTACCGGCGGCGTCCGTCCGCCCCGTGAATTCATGCTCATGGACCGGTCCGCCATCGGCCTCGGCAGCGTCTTTCTCCGCCTGAAAGCCGAACTGAACTGGAGCCGCCTCTTCCACGAAACCGTCGCGGATTACGACGAGACCACTCTTGCCGCCCGTCAGGCCGAAGCCCTGCGCATCGCTGGCGTGCCGGAGGCCGAATAGGCCGGGCCGGACTGGGCTCTTACGTTAAGTAACTTCCCAACCCGGCCCCGGCATAATAAGACCTCCGCCATGGCGATATTCAGACGTGGGTTGCGGGAAGGGTTTTGGGCTCGGGCGTACCGCAAGATGTTGCATTCGTTTTATGCCAATGATCTGTGGATCGATCTGCGGCTGCATGCCAAGCGCGAGGCGGTTACTTATATCGTAGAACATATGAGTGAGGCGATGGTTCTGCCGGATCGGTTGGACCTGTTGAAGTTTGCCCTCTCACGGGCGCCGGCGGTGGGGCTGGTGCTGGAGTTTGGGGTGGAGAAGGGCGCTTCGCTGCGCCATCTGGCGGGGTTGCGGTCCGGGCCGGTGCATGGGTTTGACAGTTTCGAGGGCCTGCCGGGCGATTGGGGTGGCACCAAGGAGGCAGCGGGGGCGTTTTCATTGAAAGGGCGGTTGCCGAAGGTTCCGGCCAATGCGGTGCTGCATGTGGGTTGGTTCGACCAGACGTTGCCGCCGTTTCTCGCGTCTGAACCCGGCGATTGTGCGCTCGTCCATGTCGATTGTGACATTTATACCAGCACGGCGATCATTTTCGAGCAGTTGAAGGGGCGGATCAAGCAAGGAACCGTCATAGTCTTCGATGAATATTTCAATTACCCCGGCTGGCGGGCGCATGAGTACAAGGCGTTCCAGGAGTTTATCGAGGCTAGCGGATTATCCTATCGCTATCTCGGGTTTTCCGCCGAGAAGGGGCATGTTGCCGTCGTGATCGTTTAGCGGCCACCCCTCTGCTGGGGTTTCATTTGGTGCCGTTTTGGTATTCGGACGAAATTGTATGAGGACGGCGAAGCGAGGCTTTTCGCCAGAACCGTGCCGGCGGCGGCGCCTGCGCGGCTCTTGAATAATTGGCGAGGCTCCATCATGGTGCGCCACAATTGGTTAAGAATAAGGGATTGGTAAATGCGTCTTGCGGTTTTGAGGGAGCGTCGTGCGGGAGAGGCCCGTGTGGCGGCAACCCCGGATACGGTGAAAAAGCTCCTGGGCCTTGGGCTTGGCGTCGCGGTTGAGGCTGGTGCTGGGCTGAGTGCTGCGATTTCGGATGAAGAATTCGCGGCGGCGGGCGCGGAGATCGCCCCCGATGCGGCGGCGGCGCTGACGGGTGCCGGGATTCTGTTTGCCGTGCAGGCGCCGGAGCCTGAGATCCGCGCCTTGATGGCGCGCGGCACGCTGCTGGTGTGCACCATGAACACCTTCGCGGACCCGGCTTTAGTGCCGGCGCTGGCTGCCGCCGGCATTGACGGCGTGGCGATGGAGATGGTGCCGCGGATCACGCGCGCCCAGAGCATGGACGTGCTCTCCAGCCAGGCCAATCTGGCCGGGTATCGCGCGGTGATCGAGTCCGCCGATGCCTTTGCGCGCGGCTTTCCCATGATGATGACGGCGGCAGGCACCGTACCCCCCGCGCGCGTGCTGGTGATCGGCGCCGGTGTTGCGGGGTTGCAGGCAATCGCCACCGCCCGCCGCCTGGGTGGGATTGTGTCGGGTACGGATGTGCGCCCGGCGGCGAAGGAAGAGATCAAATCCCTCGGCGCGATTTATGTCGGCGTGGAGGATGACGAGACGGCCAAGCAGACCGGGCCTTACGCCTCGGTGATGTCCGATGCCTTCCGCCAGAAGCAGGCGGAGCTGATGGCGACGACGGTGGCGAAAAACGATATCATCGTCTGCACGGCCTTGGTTCAAGGCCGTAAGGCGCCGGTGATCGTGACCTCGGAAATGGTCGCCGCCATGCGGCCCGGCAGCATCATCATCGACTTGGCAGCGGATTCCGGCGGCAACTGCGCGGATACCGTGCCGGGCGAGACGATTACCACCGCCAATGGCGTGACCATTATCGGGCATCGCAACTGGCCCTCGCGCATCGCGGTGGCGGCGAGCCAGCTTTATGCGCGCAACCTACTGACCTTCCTTACCACCTTCTGGGACAAAGAGACGAAATCGCCCAAGCTGGTGGAGACGGACGATATCATTAAAGGCGTGCTGCTGACGAAAGACGGGGCGGTTGTGCATCCCGCCTTTCTGCCGGCAGCGGCTTAACGGGGAGCCGAAATCATGACACCAGCTGATTTAGCCGCGCAGGCGGCCGACCTGGCGCACCAGGCGTCCATTCTGGCGCAAAACGCCGCGGGCGTCGCCGCCGTGGCGGCGCAGAACGCCCCTCCGGCAGCGCCTTTTGTCTATTTGTTCAGCATTTTCGTGCTCGCGATCTTCGTGGGCTATTACGTGGTGTGGAACGTGACCCCGGCGCTGCACTCTCCGCTGATGGCGGTAACGAACGCGATCTCGTCGGTCATCATCGTGGGCGCCATGCTGGCGGCCGGGCTGCATGGCAGTACGGTGGCGCATGTATTTGGGTTCCTCGCCGTGGTGCTGGTGAGTGTCAATATTTTCGGCGGCTTTGTGGTGACGAACCGCATGCTCTCGATGTTCCGTAAAAAATAAGGCAAACGCCAGATGAGTCAGTCCCTTACGTCTTTCGCGTATCTTGTCGCGGCGGTTTTGTTCATCCTCGCTTTGCGCGGGCTTTCCCATCCCACGACCTCGCGGCGCGGCAACCAGATGGGCATCGCCGGCATGGCCATCGCCATCGTGGCGACAGCACTGCATAGCGGCATGTCCTTTGGCGGCATTCTGCTGATCGTGCTCGGCGTCGCCATTGGCGGGTCCATCGGCACCGTTGCGGCATTGCGGATTAAAATGACGGCGCTGCCGCAGCTCGTGGCGGCGTTCCACTCGCTGGTGGGTCTTGCGGCGGTATTCGTTGCGGGGTCTGCGCTGAATGCGCCGCAGAGTTTCGGCATCGGCAGCGCGCATCATATTCATCTAGAGAGCCTGATCGAGATGTCGCTCGGGCTCGCGATCGGCGCCATCACCTTCACCGGCTCGCTCATCGCCTTCGCGAAATTGCAGGCGCTGATGAGCGGCACGCCGATCACCTTCCGGGGCCAGCATCAGCTGAACCTGGGGCTCGGCATTCTGCTGCTGGTGCTGATCGTTCTCTTCGTCATTTCCGGCGGCAGCTTCGTGCTGTTCACGTTGGTGGCGCTGGTGGCGCTGCTCATCGGCTTCCTGCTCATCATTCCCATCGGCGGCGCGGACATGCCGGTCGTGGTCTCGATGCTAAACTCTTACTCGGGCTGGGCGGCATCGGGCATCGGCTTCACCATCGGGAACCTGGCGCTCATCGTCACCGGTGCGCTCGTCGGCTCGTCCGGCGCCATTCTGTCCTACATCATGTGCAAAGGCATGAATCGCAGCATCTTTAACGTCATCGCAGGCGGCTTCGGCACGACCGGCGATGCGGCAGTGGCGGGCCCGGCGGGCGACAAAGCGGTGAAGATCGGCTCAGCGGATGATGCGGCCTTCATCATGAAGAACGCGTCCAAGGTCATCATTGTGCCCGGCTACGGCATGGCGGTTTCCCAGGCGCAGCATGCGTTGCGGGAAATGGCGGACACGCTCAAGAAAGACAATGTGGAAGTGAAATACGCCATCCATCCGGTGGCAGGGCGTATGCCGGGGCATATGAACGTGCTGCTGGCGGAAGCCAATGTGCCCTATGACGAGGTGTTCGAGCTCGAGCAGATCAACAACGAATTCGCGACCGCGGATGTGGTCTATGTGATCGGCGCGAATGACGTGACCAACCCGGCCGCCAAGACCAACCCGGCAAGCCCGATCTTCGGCATGCCGATTCTGGAGGTGGACAAGGCCAAGACCGTGCTGTTCGTAAAACGCTCGATGGCCTCTGGCTATGCGGGCGTGGATAACGAGCTGTTCTTCCGCGACAATACGATGATGCTTTTCGGTGATGCGAAGAAAATGACCGAAGAAATCGTCCAGGCGCTGGGACATTAGAGCCGGATGACATTAAATCGAATCGCTTTGCGATCCGATTTAATGTCTGAATCCGCCTCTAAATCACAGCTTAGAGGGCGATTCAGACATTAAGTTGAACCGCGAGCGGTTCATCTTAATGTCATCGCACTCTAA
>Ga0116227_10002712_pt1 | contig 39983 bp, 25 predicted proteins | sample S1TSphgellanicum_FD_89693 | JGI IMG/M metagenome (GOLD analysis project Ga0116227, IMG submission 89693) | Host-associated microbial communities from peat moss isolated from Minnesota, USA - S1T2_Fb - Sphagnum magellanicum MG | ecosystem: Host-associated > Plants > Peat moss > Unclassified...
AAAAAAAAAAAAAAAAAAAAGGGAAAAAAAAACCACTGCTACTACTACTTGACGGGATCGACAAGGTAAAGAACCGGAGTGGGAAATGTGTAGGACCGGGTGGGGGGGGATTGACGGGTTAAAGAACCGGAGTGGGAAATGTGAAGGACCGGGCAAGGGGGGTCGATGAGGTAAAGAACTGGAGTGGGAAATGCGAAGGACCGGGGCAATGAGGGGGGACTAACGGTTGTTTGAAAAGAAAAGTTTTTTTTAAAAACCAAAAACATCAACCAAACATTGTTGAAATAACACACATGTGCATTATGCACGGGGTTCACACTAGTTTTCATAAAACTGGAGGATATTCCATTATTGCATAAGATGTAGTTGATGCTAGATGTAAATTCATTGACATTTTTGTTAGTCTACCCAAAAATGTGAACGATTTTAAGGTTTTGTGGAAGTCTAATTTATACAAGGAAACATAATGCAGTCAATTATTCACCATTGAGAGGGAAAGTCGAGAAGGTTTAGTCCATACTTTCTTGGTGACATAAGATATTTGTTGCGCCTTAGATAATGACGCCACACGAAAAAAGGCAACAACATTCAATCCTTGAGATGTTATATAACAAAAAACATAAACATGGATAATGTCGCAACCTTACTTTGAGAGAGAGTGTGAGGATGAAATTCACATTCCCAAAATGGGGACTTGGGAGTCCTCCAGGACTCCCAAAACTTCAGAGTTCGAGTGTAAAGGTCAAAACACCTCGCATTGGGGTGTTCTTTATATCATTAGAAAGTTATCAAAGTGTAAATGTAAAAAATGGGCTCACATGGGCCATTTGGACATTTGCAACACATGTTATGGCAAAAAGAAGGGTCGGGAGTCAAACTGACAATTTGACTCCCAACCATTAAAAGTCGGGAATCGACCCGACCCTAGTGCGTGCAGGTGGAGTGTGATACACCATTGAAAAGCTTTCAAGGAGAACTACAAGTTTGCATCAGACCTCATCCCAATTGGAGGTCTGAACAAAGAGTTATGACTTCGCAAAGTCTCGGGAGTCCAAACCGGGACAGTTTCGAGACTTTTCCTTGGGAGTCCCAAGACAAAAAGCCATTCGGATGTAGTTGCCGTGGAGAGACGCAAATAATACTATATGGGGGAAGGTAGTGGCTTCCCCCGAGTTTGGGCCATGATGAGTCTTGTGAGTCTAGAGTTGCCCATGGCTTGTCCGAGCACTAAAGGTGCTCCAGAAAGTGAACTAACCAACTTGTTGGTTGGTTCGATGCAGGTTTGAGTAAATAACTAAAGCTTGTCACTCTTCCTAGTCCCATCACGGAGCTTCAGCACGCCCCTCTACCCCTTCTAGTGTTGAGAGCTGGAAGCGTGCCCCAAGTTCCTCACAATTCCTTTGTTTGAGTAACTTAGACCCATCTTGGGTCTAACTAGGAACTTGGGAGCGTGTTAGACAATATGTCATAGAAAATGCCTTTAGCATCTTGAAAAAGACCTTTAAGGGACTTATGGGCAAAATAAAACTAGATGTCACATTGGTTCTAGATGTTTTTACGTGTTGTTATTTATTACAAAATTTAATTCTTGGCGGGTAGGATGAATCTATATTTAAAAGCTATTTCAAATTTTGGAGTTGGAGACAATAGAAAACATTGTACAAAGGAATGTGACTACTATGGATGCAAAAGTGCAAGTGGGGCTAGAAGGACAAAAACATTTTAATGAAGAACATCAGAAACAATTGGAAATTTACATTACAACTCAACAAAATCAAATTTGACATATACATTAAAAAGATTTGCAGGTATGATCAAATCTACTCATTCCATTTACATTGACATCATCTTTTCAAAGTGTCAAATTTTGATTACATTGTTTGGTTTTACATTTGTTCATAAAAAAAGAATGCAGGTTTGATTAGAGTTATTATCATCCCATTGACATCATCTTATTTCAAAATATCAGCTTGAGTTCAATGGTTCGATTTGACATTTATAATATGTACATCAAAAAAATTACAAGTATCATATTTACTTTAATCATCCCATGATAACATGTTATGCATTTGATTTCAAAATATTGTGTATGGTTTAACATTTGTATATTAACATTATAATTTATAGGTACACTCAAGTATTCAAAGGTTTGGGTTCAAGTTTAGTTGATCTTCATGATTAGAACCTTCCACATTTGATAAACCATGTTGAACTTTGGAAATTTATTTTGGATTATTCTTTCTTGCAAATGCTTAACCCATGATCTTTGTCAGACCAACAATAGCCTTCACCATACTCATTTGCGTTTGATTGATTTTTGCATCTCAATGTCGAAAATACTATAACTGTTCGTGTAAAATTTCATGTTAGTTCATTAATTGAATGAAATCAATGGACTCCACCAAGGCCTTGAAACCGTTCTTTGTTCTTTCCACCAAACTTCTTTGAATAACAATTTTTTTTTGTAAACCCACATGTAGCCAATGTGACGTCCACTTGATGGTGTTCCTTTTGCAATATGATTGTCAACTTTGCTTTGAAAATTCTATACCTACACCACTTGCATGGTTATTAAATTTTTAGTGGACAATGTCCTTTTGATTAAACTCTAGGCATGCAAGGAGAATGTTGAAGGGGTGGTTCTTGAAACTTCATTCCTTTTTTTGCCACATTGTTGTGCATGTGAAGTGTAGCAAGGTTCAATAGAGGAAGCCCATATGACTAGTGTTCACTTGCATTCTGACTCAATAGGATTGTGGGTATTGCAAGACTATTTGGAATAATGAATGTTACAAGATTGGATGGAACTATGGTAGGTGTTGTAGGATTGGAGATCAATTTGCCATCAACAGTAAACACCATGTACATTGGTTCTACATCTAAATCAACTTCACACATGGGGGATCCTTCACCACTTACTACTATAGATTATGTTTCTTGAAGAGGGGGGCTATACATTGCATTGTTCAAATCCATGAAATCCCTAAAATGTGATGGTTGGAATATAGGTCTTGTCTTCATGAAGGAGTTGATAATTTCATAAATGTTCTTCCTAAACACATTTGACAAGTTCATGTTGACCCTATTTGTAATAGACATGTTCCAGAACTTTTCATTATGTCATGTCCCAACTATGCAGTTTCAAATTTGCTTGTAATCATTATAAATTGTTGTCCATGTTTCCTTGCAAGCAAGCCCATTTTTTATGTGTGCACTATGGCTAGATGCTATCACTGATGTAGATTTTTTTTCCATTTCACACTTATGTTTTCAAAACAATCTCTAGAATCCACTACACCCAATGAAGTTTCATGGTCCTTCTTTTCTGCCAGAAGTAAGGATACAACTTCTTGTTGTTCCCAATTCAATTGTCTTGGCTTCCTTATGGATATAACATTAGCTGCAAAATTTATAGAGGCTTCCATTTTTCTTTTTCCCTTGTTATTGTTCTTAGATCTTGATGGTGCAATAGTAGGTAAAAAAGAGTTATCATTATTAAGTTCAATAACCCTTGTGCATTTTTTAAAAAAAAATTGTCAATGATTTAAAATTTGATACTAATGCAAGTCATCTTGTTGCATTTTGTTTGCATGCATGGATTTGACAAAGGAAGAATAAGGAGTAAAGGTTAAGCTTAGGTGGTTTATCAAAAACCTATGCATCAACATCAAATCTTGGATTCTCATTGCCATCCATGTTCTGTTTTTTTTGTTGTTTGAACACCAAACATTTGCTTTGGTTTGCTCTTGTTATGACACCAAACACCTAGTCCATTCTTGTTATTGTTGTGATGCCAAACTTGTTGAGAGGATGGAAAGGAACCTAAAAATTGAGCTTGCTTGTTGTGCCAAAGGAAAATGCTCCTACTAATGGGAGAATGTTGCATTATTGCCTAATCCGCAAATTTTTGTGGGCATGAAGGTCATAGGTGGGAGTGCTAAGTTAGCACATAATTATCTAGACGTTTTTTGAGAAGTTAGCTACCTCCGAATTTTTGAGGGAAAATCTAGGAGTTTTGTAGATTCAAAGGTAGAAATTAGGCTAGCAACCTCTAAATTAACTTCCCCTGCCACATAGACATCCATGTAGGATTTGGAGGTAGCTACCTTTGCATGTGTGGACACAAGGTTAAATTTAACTTTTCTAAACTCTGACTTAACTGGGTCTTACCTCCAAGTGTGGCCCCATCCTCACCCAAGTTCCTCACAGGGACATTATGGGGGCACAACCCAGCACATTCCATATGGTAATGGTTTGCACAATGGGTATGTGGATTAGGGTTAGGGTTAAGGGGAACATTAAGGACATACACGAGAAGACGCAGGAGAGACGAGGGCTTTGCGAAGGTCGCAAGGTTTCGGAGAGGAGAAAGAACTGCGGCACGAAGTTTTGGTGAAGGAAGGGGAGAGAGGGGGCGAGGGAGAGAGAGAGGGACGGAGGGAGGGAGGGAGTGAGTGAGGAAGAAGCAACAGTACTTGGGAATAGGATGGGGAAGTCGAAGACATCGAGGAAAGGGAAGAAGGAATGGAGGAAGAACATCGGCACGCAGGAGTTGGACCTGTTGGTGGAGAAGACAGCGTTAGATGAGCGCAGCGGCGGAGCTTTAGACGCCTTGCCTAGTGACTCTCTGTTCTTCGTTGATAAGACCAAGGATGTAACAGTAGCTCGCAAAGTCCATAAACATCGTTCCAAGATACTGCAGGCGGATAGTATTTTGCAGCGGAACACTCTTATTCCCGTCCTCAAGGAGCCGGGCCACTCTCACAAGAAACGGAAGGATAGGGATGTTGCAAAGCCTCTTTCAAGGGTGTCCTCTATGCCGCCAAAATCCACTGCGTCAGCGGCGGCCCGGAAGATAGTGATTGACTCGAAATCTTCTGTGTTTGATATGTGGGGCGAGGGTGGTGATGAGATGATCTCTGAGAAAACCCTAGAGAAAAAAAAGTATGACGCCAAGAGGGTTAGGGTTGAAGCAGCGCCTGCAGTTGTGGTGGATGAACCAGGTTGCTCTTACAATCCTACATTTGAGGACCATCAGGAGGTTCTAGGACTTGCTGTGGCTGACGAGATGCAGAAGGTTTTGAAGAAAGACCTGGAACCAGCTCCAATCCCGACTGCCGTTGTGGGTGGTGGTGCTGTGGTTGTCGACGAAGAGGACATGTTCTTCATAGATGCAGATTATGAGGATGATGCTAATGAGGAAAAAATTGAAGAAGACGATGTGACTGTAGCTTCTTCAGCTTCAAACCTCAAGTCAGCAAAATATAAGAAGCTTACAAAAGCAGAGCTGAATCGGAAGGCGAGGAGGAAAGGAGTTTTGAAAGCTGAAGCAGAGAGATTGAAGAAGCTCAAGTTGCAGAAAGATGTGCAACGGCTTCCTCAGATCATGGATTTGATTCAGGAGGAAGATCTGGAGAAGGAAAGAAGACGAATTCGCCGAAATGTTTCCAAGGAGGAGAAGAGGGCACAAGGACCACCACGGCTGGGCAAGCACAAATTTAAACCAGAGCCTGTGCAGGTGCTGTTAACAGAAGAGGTGACAGGGTCATTGAGGAAGTTGAAGGGCTATCCATTGCTTGTGAGGGACCGGTTTAAGAGTTTGCAGCGGCGGGGAATCCTTGAGCCTCGAATGCCAACACAGAAGAAGACAAAGAGAAGAAGGGTGGTATATGAACAGGGCTCTAGGGGACAGAAGGAGAGGGAAATGCATGCTGCCATGCTTGCTGAACAAGAGGCAAAGAAGCAAGGGCTTGCTGTTGTCCCATTGCAATGAGAAGGAAGCTCAACAGTGACAGTTGGTAAGTGAGATAGGATTGGTTGTGCTTTCGGTCTAGACACAGTTTGTTTACATCAAGTTAACTAGGTAGCTGTAAGCAAACACTGGAAATTTTTCTTTGAGCACAAATCTGATCAATTCTCCTCACATTCCCCACAAAAAGATGCTCACTAACTTGAAAGTTGAAAGTTTTCATTCAAGAGTGTGCTTGGCTTTCTTGCAAACCCTGTATCAGCAAGAGTAGCCCAATGTTTTCACTGTTGGTACTCTGTTGCACAACCTTATGGTCTTGTGATATTCCATTCATACAGTGGAAGCCAGCCATGGAGTTCAAATGAATGGATGTTTGTGTTTGCCATGTTGAAGGAGAATTGGGTCATTGATGATGGTTCTGTGATTCTTTGAAGGCGCATTGTCCTTGGAACAAGATGCAACAGTCCTTTAATGGTTACTATATTTCTTGCTTTCTATGTCACACATGCAGGACCTTGATTTACTTGTTCATAAGAGATCTTTGGATATTTGGGTATATTCAGGATGACCCCTCTGCCCTCAGTAGCAGTGCCCTTGATCAAAGTGTACTTCTCAAAAACTCTTCATGTCCTCAAATTGCAAGCTGCAGATGGCAGGGTTTGATCCACTTCTCCTTGAGATCTTTGTTGGCATTTGCTGCATCATCAAGGCAGGAACACATACAAGTATTGTTTCCTTTTCCCCCTAATTCTCAGGATTCAACCCCGTTTGCCTGAGTTTCCATGTCCTAAACAACTAGCTGTCTGTGTCAGCACCCCATTTTTTCTTCCACTTTCCCTACTTCAAAGATTGATATGCTCTTAAGTCTGCCAGACTCAAAACATTAGGTCAGTAGTAATGACATTCTGCAAATGTGGTTGCCAGGTACAAGAGGGAGATTGAACCTTTTTAAGTTTCAATCATACCTCAAAAGATGCATGGGGTTTCCACCCTACAGTGAGCAGCTGCAGTGGGATTGACTACATCCTAACTTCCATCCCTCACACACCCAGCTTGCATCCCCACTTTGGATAGGTGGTTACTTCACAATTATCTTAAACTGTGGAGAATTTTGATGAGTTACTGTCTTTAGCCACATTCTATCTCTGTCTAGCATAAGGGGTTCCAGCAACCCAAGCACAAGTCATTTTTGTTCTCAATCCTTATTCAGCTCCACACTGGGGTCTGCAGACCATGGGTGGTAGGCAACACAAGGCAGAAGGATGTTGAGAACCTCTGATTTTTTACTGTACATAAGCACTGAACAATTTTGCTTGTTCATCACAGAATCTGTTCACTCTTGAAATTTTGTCAAGGGTGTGTAGATAAGAGATCATTCAGCTCCATAAGAATTATTATCCCCTGAAGGATGGATGTGATTTGGCATCTACACCTTGAGTGAACACTTCAATCTTGCAGTTAGAACCCTATGAATTTCAACAACTTGTATATTATTGACCACCTCCCATAACATCCTCACCAACTTCATCAACTCCTAGCAATGGGCAAAGGTTAATGTCAAACTTTAACCATTGCACTGAACGTTTGTCAGGTCTGTCAGCTCACTACATAAGAACTGCAGTACACACATATAAACTGCTTGGGGTTAGCCACAGATACCTTGGCAGCATCATGAGAACTAAAAAGAGTTCACAAGAAAGAGACAGATGAGTTATACATCAGTATCTAGGCAGAATTTTGAGAACTAAAGAGAGTTCACAAAAAAGATAGAGATGAGACATACATCAGTATCTAGGCAGCATTTTGAGAACTAAAAGGGAGTTCACAAGAAAGAGACAGAGATGAGACATACATCAATTGATCCAAGCACCCTACATTGCTGAGGAAAACATGCATACTATATGTGTTGATTGAGCACCAAGGAAAGATCTCACCAATTTCATGCAGAGATCACAATATCTGATGTGAAATAAACATAAATTTGACCAGTTTTTGAAGACATACCAGGCAGGGTAAATATCCACAAGGGACATGGAAGAATCCATCCACATAAATATATGGGGGGTACATTCAGGCCAACCATCAACAAGAAAGATCGAATGAGAACTGAGGGCCACACTACAGGTAGGTCAATTGGTGAATACCACCGACTTGGGGATGGGGAATCCGCGATAAAATGTGCGGGTCAACATGACACTTTAAACTCGTCAGCTGACAGGGCACCCTCCCCATGCTTAATTCTCTTTCTTACAAAGACCAAAACATTGATCAAGGCAAAAAACTTTGCTTATCCTTCTCTGGATAACCCTTTTTATAACTCTGCTAGCAGCTGCTGTTAATCGAAGTCCAAAAACTCCATCCGTTTCCTCATGGTCCCCTTGAGTTCTGTGGCATCCTTCTCTGCTTTTTGTGCCTACAATTGAGAAGCAAAGCTTAGTGAGTCTCACACTCTTCAGTCACATACAGACATGATGTTAGTAAAACACAGAAAATTTCAGGACACATGCATATGTACCCGCTTGATTTCAGAAGGCATCACACAAACCATGTGAGGTGGCAACTCCTCCTTCTCAAGATCCTTTATCACCCACATACACACACACACACACACACACACCCTGGTTCATAAGTCCCAAGCAAAACTTGCCTTTCTTCACCAACCACCAATAGGTAAATAAGATAAAGAACCAAACATCATAACTTTAGACCTAGCCATGTTGTGGATCAAACCCCATGATCAGAACCCCCTGGCAGGAGTTAAACAAGATTTGAAAGAATTCTCTTCATGACTACATCAGGATTCTGTGCTCTTACCAATTCACCGATGAGGACAACATTTTCCCCACGTATGATGTACAAACCCAAAGGAAGGTCGCAGTAAAGCTCACCCACCATGATTCTCTCAATTGCTTGTTCCAACACCACATTTGCTGTGTTCCACCCCACAGATGAACATCAATCAGTGTCGTCATCTCAGGGGACATTCGAGCATTTCTAAAACAACAACAACAGAAGAAGAAGAAGAAGAAGAAGAAGAAAAGGAAAACCCTAGCCACGTACACAGACTGTCAGTCAGTCAGTCCTAGAGATACATTACAGTTATGGGTATGTACCAAATTGATCAAAGGAGCGCAGAATGCCAACTAGCTTCCTTCCATCCCGCAGAATTACAAGCAGCTTCTCTGCCAAAAAACCCATACAAAAAGCACATTGAGCCAGCAACCCACCCCAAGTGTAACAAACATGCTCAAAACCCTAGAATGAGAATTTCACAATTCAGAGGACTGTGTGCAGAGTCCCCCTTTACTCTGGTCTATGCATGCGTGGTCTATGCATGGGTGGGAGGGTGCGTACATGGGGTGGCGAGCAAAAGAGGGATAAAAAAAAGGCACTTACTATCAAGATTGTCAGCAAGAGAGGTAGCAGGAAAGTTATCGGGGCCTGCCAACGACATCCCCTTTCTCCAGTAGCTAGATGCTGTTCTCCAGCTTCTCAAGCTCTTTTCTCACATACCCACGTCCCGGAAAACATCCACAAGAGCTTCTTATACACCACGGAGCCAGCCACAAGATCTCTTCTTTGCGAGGGTTTCTCCTTCTTCTCCCTCCTCATCCCTTCCCCTTTCTCGCCCTTTCCCTTTTGCGCTCCCCGTCCTTCGGACCACAGGTCGCTCCTCCTACTCAAATATCCAGGGGACAATCCTACCTACCGGTGACTGAAGACTGTGATGAGGTTTGGGAGATGTACACGTGGAAGGGTCCAGTGTGCTATGTAGGCTTATATCACATGGCGTGAGAGCTTATGTGGCCGCCAGCTATGCAGGCGGTGGCTGTCCTCTGTAGGCTTGAATACCTGATGGACGATCCACGTGGCCGCCAACTAGACCAGAGAGATGTTCCACGTGTGTTTACAGCTGGCAGAACAAATGTGGTCCGCCCACCAGACGGGGCTGATTGCTTCTTACGTAGGCAGACACCTGGCAGAATAGCCTATGGTGGCCGCCAACTAGACGGTCAGCAGCATTCCTTATAACGCCTGACACTACATCTGCCCGTCAAAAAAAAAGTTTCAGTAAACTATTACGTAAGTAAATCGGAAATCCGTTATTCTTTCGATGGCCGGTACAGCTTCCCCAGCTGCCCATTTTTCCTCAGCTGCCCTTTTCTTCTTTTCTCCTTTTTTTTTTTTTTGCCCCCCAACTTTGTCATCAACTCTTTTTCAAAAATTTGAAAAGGCAAAGTCTGTACATTTCCCTCCTTTTATGGGATGAACATGTTAATATAATTTTTTAACATATTTAATAATGACTTCATATAACATGTTATAACATATTTTATTGGCTTTGTTTTTTTTTTTTAATTAAGGGAATTTATAAATGCATTTTTTAATATTTTAATTTCTATGAAGGTTTATGCAAGCATTTTATCACAATTGAGTAGGAGATTATGGCACATTCATAAGGGTGCCTTGACACTCCATATGGGGGTTGCCTTGTGTAGGGCATGTTTTGCGCTTTTTATTGACATGTAAATGCTAAAAACATTTGTAAAAAACCAAACAACAAATAATGTGCTAGAACCTTCTCTATTACCTTAGCATGAGGGGAGAGATTACAAGGTTGAAATTGTATGTAGAAATGTTAGGGTTTGTGTACTTGCACTAAAATCAAAGAAACATGTGTTAGAAATGCTCCAAATTCTTGTTAAAATCTCGGTGTTATTGTTAAATGCGATTTGCATCTCTTTTGCATGGACCACATACACAAAACATGCTACAAATTCTTATTAAAAGTTTTGTGCAATTTGTAACTTTTGCAAATGACATGCACCATTTAAATACTAGTTCATTAAGGCAACTTCTCAAAACAATTCAAGGTTAACAATCTCATTGCTTGCAAAGGCTTCTTTTTTTTTCACACATAAGCACAAAAGGTTGTTCTATTGACCCAAACCAATGTTTTTTTTTTTTTTTTTTTGAATTGGCGGGGTGAATGGGATGGTTTCCATGTTTGTCCAAAGGACTAAAATTTGGCATGCTTGGATTTAGGTTAGTGAGCACAATTGACTACATAGCAAATAATTATCTCTAGAACTGCTTATCTTAAGGTGATTGTGTTGAGAGCCTATTGGCAAAAACCCACAAATAGAAATATGTTTACGTGGTTATGTTCTTTTTCATGCTAAAGCTTATGTGGCTATTAGATGCAAGCGCACAAAGAAAAGCTATTTCAACATTTTTTAAAAGGACAATATTATGTAGCAATAAAAAAATATAATCACCTACCCAAAACACATATCAAGTTGACCAAAGTAATCAAAGAATTCTATTATGGCTAATCTATGGTTTTCAATGACATGATTTTGTAGAAGTAGCCATCGTTGAACATCAACTGACCATAGCAATCAAAAAAACAAGTTGCAACCCAAATATATGGTTTTCAATGATATGTTTTTGGAAAGGTAGTCATCCTTGAACATCAAGTGACCAAAGTAAGCAAAGACCCTTCCACCCTAGATGAATGGTTTCCAATGACATATTTATGTAAAAGTAACAATCCATGAACATCAAGCCACCAAATTTATCAAAGAAGTTTGTTGTGACTACTCTAAGGTTTTCAATGATTTTTTTTCTTTTTGTGGAGAATTAACCATTGTTGAACATCAAGTCAACAAAAAAAATCAAAAAATTATAATATGATTAATGTATGGGATATTGTAGGGATCTCATTTCAAAAGATGACTTTTGGTCCTTATGTGTGTGATTGGTTGTAGTTTGCAACAAAACCCAAATCATTGAGTGTATACATTTCATTAGTATAACCAAAGCTCAAAATTAAAATTTGGTATTTTTTTTTCCAGGGAAAAAAAATTAAAACATATATGGTTTTAATAAAAATCCACAAAAAGTTTCAAACATTAATTCAAAGATGGTGTATTACTACAAGGCTATCTTAAAAACTTTCAAATTTGATCCTAAATGTTTTGTGAATTCCTACATATTCTAAACTTTGGCAATGGTTTTGAAATAGTCAAAACAAGAAACAAGAATGAAAAATCATCCTCTAATTGAAGCAAGACATAATGATTTTTTGTCTATAGGGTCCCAACAACATGCACAATCTAGACACACACGTTTCAAAGCATCTACACTCAACAAACTAATGAAACTTGAACCTTGATCCCAAAAAGATCCTACCTATTCTAGTTTCAGCCCTACCTTACACCCAAAACTTCAATTAAATAACAAGTTGAAAACACAAGCAGAAAATGGATTTGGGTTTTACCTTTGAATTTGTATTGGAATGTGGATATGTGAAACAATTAACAACCACCATAGAGAAAAGGCATGAATTAGAAGGCATATGTTTTCTTTCAATATGCATTTAAACATTGATGTGATTTTGTTCTACAATCAATCCATTGGAACAAACCTCTTTACGATGTATTGTGAAACAAAAAAAGGGGTACATTATTGTGCAAATTTAGATATTCTATGTGCCAATTATATAAATGGAAGGATACAAGAAAAAACTAGCAAAATGAATATCGCATAGGGGTTCATAATTAGCTTTGGTACTACCAATAGTTGGATTGTCCTCAACCATTTTCACAACTAGGGTTTTGTGTATTCATTCAAAGTTCTCTCTTGAAAGGCAACAACATTGTGATCTAGTGTGTCTTAATTTTTCAAAGATCTTGTTGCTCTTTCATTCAATGAGTTTATTTATTTCTAGTTAGCAATTATGGCTTTAGGCAAAATATTTATACATTCTAATAGACATTCAATTTTGCCCATCAAATTCAAGTCATCGAAAGTTTAAACAACCAAGTTTGTATCACTCACAAAAAGGAGCCTATTTTTGCATGAGTTGCATGGTAACACCATTTTTCAAAGGCTTCATGAAAATTGTCACAACATTTGTCCCAAATTAACTAAACAAGCTTGTTCATCACATCAATTTCATTCATGCCCCCATATTCAACAAAACTTTAAACAATTGTCGTTTTGTCAAATTGTACAAATTCATTACTATGACAACTCTTTACATGTTAAAAAAATGGGGAGCTTTTTTCACACTTCAATCACATAAACATGAGCAAAACTTTGGTTGTCAATGCTTGGGACTTCATTTGTACTTGTTAAAATCAATTATTTTTTTGCACAACAACGTTTGTGGCCCACAAAATAATCATGTGCATTGTCATTCTAGCATGTTTCAACCCATAGAATATTATAATGTTTGTGAAGGCAGTTCACCACCTTGAGAAATAGGAAAAAACTTTTAGAGTTTTCAAAATCTATCATCAGGCAACCTTGTTATAACAATGGAATATTGCCACAAATTGCAAATAGTTTTTCTTCTTTTCCATCTTGTCACCATTTACAATTTGAACAACAATAATATCATGTCCTCCAAATCCATTGCACATGAACATTAGTAGCATAAAAACAATATTACCCAATAAGAACTTTAATTTTAGTCTTGGTCCACTTGTTGATTCTAAAATGTTTGATGAAGGAGTTTGGTTTTGGAATCAAAAGTTTATCCCTCCCTTCAATGTTAAAGAAAAAATTTCATCTAAGTAAATTTTCTTTTTTTTTCCTAATTTTCACAAACTAATTTAGACCAAAAAAACCTCATACAATTCATCAATCCTAAAATATCTCATATATCTCCCATATACATCTCTTTCGTTTTTTTTTTAAAATTAAAAAAAATTCACTACATTCTACTCTTAAAATAGGATCTATGAAGGAGGCTTGTGATGTGGGTGATGTTTCTAAAACTATGATGCTTTTGTCTTTTAAAGTTATAAAAATAACAAACAAAATCAATGAGGGTTATGGACTAAATGATCGACAAATAGAGCTTGCTAGTGAGTTTGCAATTATGTTACACATAAAAGGATTGAACATGTTACAAATCCACACAAAAAAGAAAAAGGTAGTAGAACTTGATGTTGGGTGAGAGATTCAAGTGCACCATAGTAACAAAAAAAAACACCTAGCTTAGCTATGTAACACAAAGAAGAGAAACTTGAAAGTCAAGCAAATTACCATGCCAATTGATTGAAAAGAATGAGCCAAAAAAAAAATTGAACACACATTTCAAAAATTGCAAGATTTGATTCTTACTTGAAGAATTCTTACACATCTTGATTTGAATTAAATTTTTTTATGAATATCACTAATTGGGTTGCCCATGGTTTCCATGGTTTATGGCTACTATAAAGATTAGTGTTGAAAACTTCAATTGAATGTAATGTCTTTGCATGTATATGTAAAATCCAATTTAGGTCAATTTGCCACATCACATTCCACGTAGGATTTTATGCTAATTGCTAACACTAGGTGTAAATGAGTACTAGTTTTTCTTTTTGGCGGGCCCGGTGACACTAGGTGTGGAGGTACCATTAAATTGATTAAGTGAGGGGTTAAAGCCAAATATGAAAAATGAGGACTCAAGAGTGAGAAGAGTATAAAAAAAGAAAAGAAAAATATTGTGCAAAAGAAATGCTGACCTGGCATAATTTTACATACTAAGACTTTGTACAAAACACAAACCCAATGAAAGAAAGAAAGAAAGAAAGAAATGCTTCACCCCCAAAACCCTAAAGAAATGCTTCACCAAAACTACAAGGAGCTTTCGAGTATTGGAGTTTGGTACTTCTTTTGCGTCAGGGGTCTTCTTTTAGGAACATCTTTTGCGTTAGTGCTCTTCTTTTGGAGCTCTCGTTGTGCTCTCGTTGGTGCTCGTCAGCTGCGGCTGCTGCTGCTGCTGCTCTTGTGTCCGAAAACACTCCGCAACAACTCCTTGCACAAGATCCTTGAAAATTCTACGCTCCATTTCCAGTCCCACCTCTGTGATCTCTATTCTGAATTCTGAGTAGCTCTGTCGGAGCTTCTCTCCCATGTCTTTCTGCAGAGCGCTTTGGACGGTGTCGTGAACGTCGTCAAATTGCCCGCATGGAATCTGTTGCAACTCCTTCCACACTTCTTGCGCAAATCTCTGCGCGGTCGTCGGTTCCGTCCATCTTTGCGCCATCATCGGTTCTTGGACTGAAACCTCCTCCTCCTCCTCCTCCTGCTGCGGCTGTTGAGCGAAGCTGCTTGTTGTCCCTTGTAGATCCGGTTTCAAGAACAGCGGGAGTAAGCTTGTTGTTGTCCATGATAGATCCGGGTTCAAGAACAGCGGGAGTTTCGTTGATGCGATCTCGCTTACGGCATCATAAAGTAAACGTCGGCCGACAATCTCCTTCTTTTTCCCCTTTTTCGTCCTCCTTTTCTCTTTCGTTGAACGGTCTTTGCTCTTAGGACATCCTCCATCGGGAATATTGTTGCGATTATGTGGCGGTTTTTTGTCATCCTCTTTTCTTCTTCGCCGTTGCTGTGAGCGAACAAGTATACTTGCGGGATTGGTAATTTTAGTGTGCGCAAAAGCGACGGGGGGCTCCTTTGTGAGTTCTGAAACAACCAGCAAGTCGCGGACGAATTGCCTTTCCTCTTCTCTGTTCTTCAGTGATGTTCCTGTAATGCTTGTCGTGCCTAAGATTGCGACAGTCCTGTTCTTACTGTCAAATGGCAGCTCGATCTCTACGCCAGAAGTCTTGACTTGTGCATGGAGCTCCTCCTGCTGTTTGTTGGAATCAATCTCAAAACACAATTTCTTCCTCACTGTGCTGGCAGACTCTTCTTTATCGACATTCTCAACCAAACTCCTGCATCTGCTGTTGCTTTCTGATGCATCAAACACAACTGCTAAGATAATACACAAGAACTATACAAGTCCAAGATTGCTGCAGAAATCTCTGTTAGCTGTAGGTTGGAACATGGACCAATTGCACGAGTTTTCTCAATGAACAAAAAGAATGTGAAATGCTTGTTTTGAGATGCCTGCTACCTCGAAGATTGATCCCGGTGCTGGTGCAACTTTGTGGACTAGGGTTTGGTCGCTCATCCTCAACACCTGTGTTACTAAGGACATACAGAGGGCTACTGTGCTCCATCCCACCCACCATTGGCAGGCTCTCGTTCAATTCAAACCTTTCCCCCAGAGAATTTGGTGAACTTTGCAATTCTGACACCTCTCCCTTATTAGCGGTAATGTTGTTGTCTTTCATCACTTCTGCACTTGCCACCTGCTAAGCAGTTTGTAAAATCCTAGCCTATATTATATGGCTTAATTTGAAACCAAAAGATTCATGCAATTCTAAAGAGAGCAAAGGAGAAGTTCAGGGAGATATGATTAGCATTCTCACCTCTAATTCTGCTTGTACATCACATGATCTCATGTTGCCTGAAAAACCTAGAACATCTGGATTCTGGAGGCAGAGTTCTTCGCTGTGGTTCAAAGCCTCACCTTCGATGACTCGCATTGTTCCAGCATTCCTGAATTCTTGAACCCCTGATTGAACCTTTGAAGCCTTCTCATGTTCTGCAGTGACTGCAAAATACACATACCCAGAGGATTTCATCCTGGATCCGAAGTAGTGAAGGAATACTCAAACATCAACAACCACTGGTGTTGAGCTATCTCAGAGCTTTGACTATTATGTTACTTTTCAAAAATATAGAAGAAAATTCCAGTGGTGTAAATTGCTAAATTCCTCTAGTCTCAGTCTTCTCCTAGTGATAACAGACGTACTTTTATCTGTGTGATGCACCAATGTTTGCATCTTGGTAATATGTTGAGGAGAGTCACTGGGGTTAAATGGCTTGCATTTGTGACTTGCCAACCCTACAAAAGCCCCAAAATTTCTCTGTGGCTTTCTTGAAGTATCTGGGATTCTGGGCTTGAGTTGTGCATGAGCTAAAGCTGCTTTTCTTGACCTCATTGTATTGGGGTCAATGCTAGCTTTAGCCTTCAAGGACTCTTTTGTCTTTTGTAACTCAGATGTTAACTTTATGACCCTACATTCTTCATGGTCTTTGAGAGGAGAATTCTGTCCTTGCAGATTCCTTTTCTCTCCCATTCTTGTATTCCCAAATCTGCATTGGCATTGTGGCCTGGATTTCAGGATGTTCGGTTCTCTCCCTGTGGACATAATGGATTTGATAGTTGGAGTAGTACTATTCAGACCTAACCAACAAGGTTGCTGGCTCACATTCAGTCCATCTTTTGAGGATCTGTTGTTCCTTCTTGCTAGTGCCCTTTGAGGTTTTCTTTCAGCAGTCTTGATTGGCCCCCTGTGAAAGACATCCCATCTACACAATTTCAGTACTGCTAGCACACCATAATCTTATTTGTTAAAATCTCTGAATGAAGCCCAAACGCTCAAGAAGAGTAAGGAGGGTTTACCCATTCTCACTGTGGGCAGGAGTGGTGTATGTGAGTGATGTATGTTTTGGAGCATCTAGCTTTGATACAACCTTTGTCTTCATTGGCTTCATTACAATGATGGAGGGATCATTCTTTACAATTTGTAAGTTAGTTTCCAACAAAACTGACTTGACCTTCTCAGGTTCTTGTATCATCTGCTCAGGAGTTCTTGTGTTCAAACTCATTGAGTACTCCTGGGGCCCAAGTCTGGAAGTCTCTTTGTGTTCAAGGTCTGTGTGACCCTTGTTCAAAATTGTAGTAGTGAGCTTTGATGAATCAACGGGCTGTTGGTTTAACTCACACCATTGTGGCTGCAGATGTTCTTTTGGCATTATGGGGTCTGTTTTGGATTTGACATCTTGGACTAGCTTGTGATTTGGTGGGTGTAACAGACCCTTCAACTTCATAGCCTCCAGGATTTGCTTTAGGGCCTTGCGCTCTTGAACTGAGTTCCTTAACCGAAGTTGACACACAAGCTGAGCCATGTCACCATCGAGTGGTTTATGTCTGGTTGAGTAATCTGACTTCTGTACAACTGTCAAGTTTTCTTCTGACAGTCGTTTACCAGTTTGTGCAAGCCTGGTCTTCATGGCATCACAAGTGTCTTGCTGTTTGAACACCAGAGGCATCCGTTCCATAAACTTTGGTGACTTTGAAGATGGAGATCTCATCCTCAGCTCATGAGCTTCACCTGAGTGAATGTTCCTTCGCTCTTGAATCCGACAGCTCCCTGATCCTCCTCTATCAGACATCTGACTGGATGCATCCAATAATCTTGCTTTGGGTGACCCAGACAAACCAGTGGGTGTATGCTGTAACGAGTCTTGAATCAGTTCTGCCTCTCTTGATTGTCTTTTGGAGAAAACAGGTTTTTGCGATGGAATCTTCAATACTGCAAAACTTGGAAACTTCTCAAGCCCCATGAGCCTCGCCACCACATTTGTTTCCTGACATCTAGCAGTTTCCTGGTGATCACCTCTTGCACCTGAGGAGCTGTTTTTTACAGCAACATCTGTGTCATCAGAAAGACCAGGATATGGTGCTGCACAAGGGAGGTCTTTGCATATATCAGAAGAGGTATCTCTAACTTGCCAAGAAGCTTGGAGGACATCCTTGAAGTCAAAAGCTGGTGGGCAAGGATCTCTGACCTCCTTCAAGCAATGCATATTGTCAAGTGGCTTGTATGAACCTGGAGCATTGGGAGACATTTTTCGACGACTGTTACTGGAGGCAGATATCAAAGGTCCATCGTCCAATTCCACAGTAAGCCTGGATACCTCATTCCCTCTAAAGCACCTCCCCAGGGTTGAGAAGTTTTCATCATTTGCAAGCATAGTGAGATCCTTCTCCATTGAATCCAACAAAAACTGCATCTGGCATCCCTTGTTAATATGCAGATGTAAACCAGTTCTTGTATTAGCAGAACACAAGCATGGTAAGTCTGATTGAACATCCATCAGCTGTGCCATTCTTTGTCGTTCACAGGGCAGATCTGACTTATCTCTTCCAGAACTTGTGACTAAACTTGACTTTTTCAAATTGCCAAGGCCTGAGGACAACTGATTCAAAAGGAATGGTCCTTGTGTGTTACAATCCTCGGTACTATTTTCTTTGGGCATGATTGGCCATCGCCTGTGAAGAGATTCACGTACAACATCCTTTATGTCTAAAGATTCCAGCCTCAAAGTCTGTTTGTGTTCACTAAGCATTCTATCCACAGAGGCTCCAAGCTGAGGCCAGGAGACTTTTGGGTTTTGTGACTGTGCCCCAAAGGAAGATGTGTGTGCTCCTTCTGGTGCTTCGTTTGCAAAAGATTGAGGGAGACTATCTTCAAAGTAGAAAGAGAGATGGGGTTTCACAATGTGTACATGTTTTACTACTTCATGGTTCCCATATCTATTTTTGTCAATGATTGTGGATTGAGATCTGTCCAGAGAAGCCCCATTGTTGCTAGTCAACCAGCTGAGAATACTTGTCTCTTCCATGGTTGGCTTCAGCTGGTCAGGCTTGTCCAGTGACGCTCTCCACCAACTGTCAACCGACTGCAGAAATGATGAGCACTATGGAATTAGAGAAGTAAAAATCTCTGACTTACTTGGTCGAAGAAGATTGATGGAATATCTCTTTCCATGACATAGGGAATAGATGTAATGTGAGAGAGGGGACATACCATATTACAAGCAAGATTGGACTGAAGCTCATGGCATGACTTTCCAGAAGCTGTGGCCACAATTTATCCTGATCAAGGAGAAAGATGCAGGTTAGTTTTTTCTAGCCATAATTTCCATGTTCATTCATTTTCAGAGGCAAGACATGTTTTGATTTCATCAGTTTGTGAGAGGTAGGATGAACCATTGTGAGTGCCATTGCACCAGGAGCCATAGCTCTGATCAGTTAGGTTAGGGTGGTAGTCAAAGATCTGGTGTATTCCTGTCATACAACCTATATCCTTCTCAAAGACCCTGTGATCATCAGTTATAGCTTTCAGCAAGCTTGGTTGTGTTGGCATGATTACAGTATCATGGCTGTAATCCTTTGCAATTGGGATGCAAATCCCACGAGCATTTCAAGCACAGAATCACTGCACTTCTGGGTGCCTCCGCATTGGAAAGTGTTCATTTCTTCAGTACATCAGCCCACCGATGTAAACAAACTGTACAAAACAGATTTCAAGAGTACAAACAAGGAGGCCAAAAAAGGACAAATAGCTATCAATACCCTTCCATGGGGGGTAAATAGAAACACATCCTTGAGAAAGACATGGAGAAAGTCAGATCAATGCACTGATCTTTTGTTATGCATTGCAAACCATATCCCATCTGAGACTTTGCCTTCTCTTGTATTGCTCTCAATTCTTAAGCACTTTACACTTGGTTTTTCAACAACCCAATAATCATTCAGCCCTGTGCAGAATTTGATGTCCCTGTTCCCATTTCACCCATTTCCTCCCACCCTTGTAACCCCTATCCTCCAGGAACACATTCTTGGATCATCAAGTAACCAAAAATGCTCTATTCATTTGTGAACATGAAATGAGAAAATCTTCTCTTCTGTCTCATAATTGAAAGGGAAAAAGCTCACTAACTCATCCTAATCAATCAACAAAAACTTTCTTTTGTCTCATAATCAAGGCAAAAGGTCACTAATCTTATCCTAATCAAGCAATAAAACTCTCCACCCTCATAATCAAGGCAGAAAAAGGTGACTAATCTGATCTTAATCAATCAATGAAACTCTCTTCTGTCTCATAATCAAAGCAAAAAACGGTCACTAATCTCATCCTTATTGAAAACCTCTTTTTTGTCTCCGAATCAAAGCCATGAAAGCTAATCTCTAATCTCATCTTAATTGAAGCCAAAAAAGCTCACTAATTGCATCCTAATCTAGCAACAACGCTATCTTCTGTCTCATAATCAAAGCCAACAAAGCTCACTAATCTCATCGTGATCAAGCAACAAAACTTACATCTGTCTCATAATCAAAACCAGAAAAGCTGACTAATCTCATCCTAATCAAGCAACGAAACTCTCATGTCTCATAATCGAAGCCAATAAAGCTAACTAATCTCATCCTAATCAAGCAATGAGACTTTCTTGTGTTGCATAATCAAAGCCAAAACAGCTCAATAATCTCATCCTCATCAAGCGATGAAACTCTTGGTCTCATAATCAAAGCTTGCTAATCTCATCGTAATTGAGCAACAAAACTCTCTTGTGTCTCATAATCAAAGCAAAAAAAAGCTCACTGACCTCATCCTAATCTTTGCTTGATTCACTCCTGAGATGGCAATTTCAAAGAGAACTTGGGAGACTTTGAGAGAGAAAAATAGTAGAATGCCTGGGTGCATACAAAACCCCTCGGACTATAAAAGGGTTTTAGACTGAACCAAGAAAGGGTCATGAAAGAAGAAGTACCTCGTTTTAGAGTTTGCAATCTCACCATGTCTTCTTCAGACCCAATCTGCAATAGAGAAAAACAATCTAACAAATAATTATGAGAGATATTGAAGCTCTAAGAAAGCAAATTTCTAGACTGCCAAAACAAAAAAGCTCAGAAGCAGAGAGAACCCAGATCATGAAAAAAAAATTCCATGGAAAAAATTAAATAAAGTGATGGAACTATTGCAGTTCTTTTCTGTATTGTTGTAGATGGAGAAATGATGGATTTGAACCAAGTTCTGGAAACTGGAAAGTTCCAACAAGTTTTGTGTGAAATTTGTGAGTGGGAGGCAAACTGGACGAAACCTGAAGTGTCTTTTTGTGAAATTTGTGAATGGGAGGGAAACCGGAAGTTCCTCAAGTGTGTTTTTGTGAAATTTGTAAATGGGAATGTGAACCATGAAGAGCTTGAGGAGGAAGCAAAGCGAGGGAAAAGAAAAGAAACAACAACAACAACAACAACAACAATGCAGAACTGAGAAAGAAGGACAATGTCAAGGATTCATGGAAAATGAGAAAAGAGGAAGTCGGGGAAAACCTGCTGATGCTCATCGTTGTCGAGGCTCCGAGTACGCTACTACTCTTGTATATCACTGGACTGCGTCCTCCACTTCTCTCAGCACAACACCCATTAAACTACTCTGCAGCAGCATTTAACTCCGCAGCATCAGCTTCATCTCCATCATAGTACCTCCACCACCCTCATCATCCTCCTACCGCCACCACTTTCTCACTGAGAAAAAAGAAAACCAATAAGAGCATCTCCAGTGGTGCTCAGTATGTGACCCTGCAAAGATACTTCTCACATTCAAGCTTTAGTTATTTACCTTTTTCCAACCCCACCCATAAAACTAAAACTGGGACTGCAAACAGGTGGGAGAGTACTAATACCAAACCACCTGAACCAATCATTATCATTGGCCAATCAAAAACAGGGAGCAGCAGTTAGATCATATTTATTTGTACTCTTCTCTCGAGGTCTTAGGCTTTACAGTGCCTTTCACTGGCCTCAGCACAATCTTCCAAATATGCTGGGCCAAAACCATTTTGCTGAGCCAAACGAGCATGTTTTGACTTCGCGTCATCCAAATTCATCACATCCTTAGCACTGCTGGGGATTCTGTAAGAGTTGGCTAGCTAGCTAGCTAGCTAGCTGCAAGAGGAGGTGTCGTAGACGCGGACACACACATAGTGTAAGAGGACTGTATCTCATGTTCACACCCAAAGAAAAAAAAAGAAAAGAAGGATGATTTCAACAAGCAAGTCCAGGATTCATCCATGCTAGGCTAGTGTATGCCAATGTGGCATGCACTGTGGACCAAATTGAATAAATTTTGAAAGGGAAAATGGTAAACCTTCTTTAGCCTAGCTGAAATCCAATTTGTCTGAAATCCAATTTTGATTAAAATTTGGATTATGAATATTTATGCAGTTCTCAATAAAAAATTTACTCGAAACTCAATGTCTCTTGCGCACAAGGTCTAAAAAATTATGAAATCACCTCCACAAAAACCAACTCATTGATGGCTCTCCAAGAATATCAAGAGCACTCCCCCAATTTCTCTAAAAGCTTCAGCTTTGATTTTATTGAATTCATTTAAACATTACAAAATCATCTTGATGCACCCCTATTTATTGAGGGCTTTCCAACAGTACCAAAATCATCTTGATGCACCCCTACTTATTGAGGGCTTTCCAACAGTACCAAAATCATGGCATTGGGGCCTTATGGTTTGGGAGATCTCAACATGACAAACACAACAAACAAACTGTTTTTTAAAGAATAAATAGGCACTAGGGTGACTTGTGTCATTGGCCCAACTTTGTACATGATTATGTAACTGTTTCAAGTGTGAACATGGCCTTCATAATAGAGCCCATTTGGGGGGAGGGGGGGAGGGAATAAATTAATTAGATTGATTTCTCGTGATGAAAATTACTCAAAATTCAATATCTTCTTCATTTTAGGTCTAAAATTTACAAAATTGCCTCCAAGAAATCTCACTCATCAAAAAAAATTCTAGTAAACACTTTCACTCATTGAAAGCTTTCCAATGGTACTAAGAGTGCAATGGTTTGGGAGATCTAAACATGACAAACAAACAAAACAAACAAACAACCTTCCTTAATATATAGATGTCATTTATGTTCGTTGTCAATAATTGTCAAATGCATGGAGTGGAAAAATTGAAAGTTTTGAGCTGACCTCTTTAAAGCTTCAGAGTTTATGATGTTCACTTCAGAGTCAAATAATTGTCAAAAGCATGGATCTGAAAAAAAAAAGGAAGTTTTCAGCTGACCTGTTTAGGAGGTTAGGGTTTATGGTTTATGCCTGTCAAATTTTTGAACAATTGTGACTGTCAAAAGGATGGGTTGCAAAAAAAGAATTTTTTTTGAGCTGACCTTATCAGATTTCTGAACAATTGAGCTCCTAACAGTTATTGTTGTGAAATCAGAATCCCTTCCATTGTGTTTATCAATACAGATACAAAGTTCAAGTTGAACCTGTATACTATCCATAGGTATGCTATCATAAACTGTGATACACCTTAGAACTGCAATAGATTTGTGATGATGGTTTCCTGAACTACTCACAATTACCAAACTTGGGTTTTCATTTTATGCCCTTTTTCTTCTTCTTTTTTCTCACAGCTCTTCAAAATTCATACACATTTTGCATAATTTAAGGTTCATGATTTTATGTTTATATTTTCTGGCAACAAACACATCTAAGGACTCCATTTTTATAAAAAAAAGAGAACAAATGAAGGTGTTTGGGGGAACCAAATCCTATTTACCTTACAACTAAGGACCTCTATTTATTCAAATTCCTTCTAAATGTTAAAAATATTGCATGTATAGATCATCGCCACTCATATTAGGTTTTTTAAGTCTACATTAATATTTTTCACATCAATTACAATTTATTTATGTATCCCAAGCCTTGTTCATAAACTTGTAAGCGTGACTTTAAAAAGTGAGAAACCATAAATAACAAAGCAAGTGGACAAATTACATAATCTAGCCAAACAATAGTGAAAAATTGTGCCATGAACACCAATGAAGCAATCTAACAAATCCACAACAAGATTTAGACTGTGTAATCACTTTTGCTAGTCATTGTGTCTCTGACAAATTGATTTTATAGTCTAAATCATTACTTGACAAAGTGATTACATAGTCTAAATCTTATAAAATTAAAGTAGTCTAATCATAGTCTAAATCATGACTTGACAAAGTGATTATTACGTAGTCATAAAGCACTCACTGCCTGGATTTTTCCTTTGTATTTTCAGCTCCCTTACTGGCCTCAGACACAGATCTCAAATCACGAAAGAGCCTGTACTCAGGCCCTTCTCCTATACTAAATTGACATATTTTGAGCTTACTATGGCAACTAAGAGGCCTCACTCAAAGATGTGAATGTTCCAGTGTGTGTGTGCTGGTTTGGGAAGGACCCTATCTATGCTTATATCGTCAATGTTGAATTTGCATTTCAAAAGTACAATCGTGATCTGGGGTTAAAACGTTGGCTGGAAAAACTGGAAAGTTGATGATTATTAACTCCATCGAGAATAGAAAAAGGAGTGGAAGGTACGTAAAATACCCTACTCCTCGAGCTTTTTGCATCGCAATACTTACATGCATCATGTACACAACAAGCTTTTCACTGAGTGTTGGTTGATTACCAAAAAAAAAGAAGAAAAATAGCAACCATACAACGTCATCAGATTCTGGGCTGTAAATACACTCTTGCAAAAGGAATGGAAAGTTGTGAAAAACATGAACAATGTAAGCTTGTTGCATCGTAATACTCTTCTACAACAACAACAACAACTACTACTACTACTACTACTACTTCTACTACTTCTTCTTGAGACCCAATTGTTGGAAACAAAATTTTTCACTGAAGCATTGATTCAAAGCAACTAGATTAAATTGCAACAATGAAGGTCCAACCTCGTCAGGCTCCAAAGAAGAGGCAAGTATTCATCATCATCTCCATCTCTTGTGCTGTAGTAATCCTCACTTTCTGACCAAAAAAGTGCATGCTGGGTGTGATAAATAATACTAATACTAATAACTGAGAGCTAGTAAAACATTTTCTGACAAAATAGGCAGAATAAGCATTTAGATACTCATGAGTATCCCAAGAAGCATTAAGTAGTATATGTGGCAACAAGTTACTAGCATATGTCTTAAATCAAAAACCATTCAAGAAAAAATGCTACCAAAACAAAATCTGAGTTGAAATGTAGCAAAAAGTTTTGAATTTTTTTCAAATTTGGGGGAATTTTTCCCAAAAGAACAGGGAACAGGAATCAATTTTTTTTTTAATTTTAAATTTTTTCATATTTGTGCAAATTTTCACACCGACAAAATGACTGAAATGGGATGATGGTGAGACATTTACCATCTAATGCAATTATGAAAAAACAATCTTTGAGTATTCATTGCTTTGGGTACAATATATCATGTAAGAAGGATTTCAGCATTCAGAATTTGATAAAGAATATGGAGACGTTCTTCAATACTTGAATACACTTGATGTTTCAATGCACATGTCACTTGTCGGGTCTGCAAAAACATGCAGCAAATATACAAATAGAGTTATCCGTAAAGTAAGGAAAACACAGCACCAGAACCCTCATACAAATGCAAAACAACTTCTATTGTGAAACCATTAGGACCCAAATGTCTCATTACATCCCTAAACCCTAAACCCTAAATGGTAAACCAAGTTTGAAGTCAAATGAATAACCACCGTCCTTGAGGCTTGCTTCATTATTTCACCGTCACCGCATTCAATTTGCATTCCACCATTGTGTTCACCGTCCACTCATCATTCGTTCCACATTCTATCTACACTACACTATGGATGACTCTACTATTCGACTTGTAAATATATCGCTCTACTATTGTACGATACTAGTCTTTGAAATGATTAGAGGAAACACATTTGAGTGAATTTTTTTGCATTGAAAACAAGTTGTACTCCAACCTTTGCATTCATTTATTACATCAATTCTATATAGCAACAAATTTTACATCATGATAAATGTTTAAAAGAATGTAAATGAAAATGTATGGCCACCACTAATAGGTCATAGAATACCAATACAATAATTTCTATGAATGCTTAAAACAATGGGCAAGTCATTCAACTACTTGCTTCGAATTCCATGTGCAACAAAACGACACCACCAACCAAATTTGTAGAACCATCTAAGCTTAGGGCTTTAATAGATGTGAAAAAAGATGATTTTTCAACAAAGTTAAATGTTATGGATTTCAAATTCTTTAGTTAATGTTTTGAAGAAGGAACCGTATATTATTGGACATGCAACTTTTGAAAATAATGGAATCAAGTTAGGTCAAGTCATTTGTTATGAACAAGGTCCAAGGACAATGGCGCTAAACTTATTTAAATGGACTATGCAATTTGACCTTGTTTGTAGCAATTGGTCCCCAATCTTTGTAAGTGGGTGATTGATTCCAATGCATCAAAATGAGTCTTATTTCATTGGAGAACCCAATGAAATATGTGATGAATTGAACCACATTTCCTACTATTGTCAAAATGTAATGAAATGATTTGTGGCATCCATAGATAAGATTCAAATGACAAACCTCAAAATTCAAGAGCATTTTTTCCTAATGAAAGAAAATATTTTAAAAACATGTTGAATAGTTTAAAATGAAAGACACCAAAATTAACACCATGTGAAAAAAAAATGGTTCAAACAATGTATGAATTCACATGCACATTATTGGAAGGATGGACACAAAGGACAAATGTTCATGTTTTTTTAAGATACATGTAAATTAAAGGTCACGAAATTGATTTCTATCAATAAGTACCAAGTTTTTATTTTTCAATTTTGTGATTTAGCTCAAGAAGCAATCAGCCATAAGACAATGTAACCAAATTTGGTTGCATATTAAATATGAAAATAGAAAATAAACAAAAAATATCTATTTCTTGGCTACCTACTATAACTTATTATAAAATCTAGTGATTTGGAAAAAAAAAAGTAAAAATCTAGCTATTTGGTCTATGTTTCCCATGGAAAATCCTTTGTATAGGTTTCAATTGTATCTTTTAGATTGAGATTTGGTGAAATTTCACCCCAAAAATGTTGTTAAATATATTTCAACAAAGCACACTATATTGGTAACTTTTTTTACATCAATAATCTTGATTGAATGGACTTAATGGTTTAACTATTGGAAAATGAATTCCATCTATGGCCTATTCGATGTTTGAAAGACCATAAAAGCTCTTGTATTTCTAGACATGATTACTTCCATTTTTTTTTACCAATGAACCACATAATCATTTTTGGAAAACCACATTGATTACTTTATCACCTTTTGAATGATAAAGAAAACCATGGATCTACTTGTATCAAAAAGTTCATTGCATTTTAACATGTTTTGCACCTTGTATTAATATGTATATGGCATAGATTACACAAACTTCCACAACCAATGTAAACCCATATCTTATATCTTGTTTTTTATTCAAATACATCAATTAATTAGCCACATTGAACATTATATGAACTTGGTCATGTGAAAAGTGAGCAAATATTCATCAAATTGTATTCAATTATTGAAAAGATAAAAAGTTATACAATCCTCCTTGGTTTAACCCATTGTTTAATTTTGGAAATTATTAAGATCCCTAGGATAGAAGCTACTTTATGGTTATGAGGAATTGTTTTTGAATTGTAAAAAAACTACATTTTAGTTGCAACAAAAATATATATAAATCAAAATTTGCAAGAAAAATTGGAACATTTATCATAGTATAAACCATTTATGATGTTCATAATAATAACATGGGTTTTATCAAGAAGGCAATATCCTTATGATTAGTCATGATGTGCAACTTGAAAATAAACATGGTGCAAAAAAAATAAAATCAAAATGAACAACAAAACAAGTCATAAAAATCAAAGTGGACACCAATCACAATGATTAAAAACATTGAATATGATTATAACATTGGAAGACCAGACTCGTCATAAAAGTGATGAATTATTGATAAACATTGTGATAACACTAGATCCATGTATGGAAATAATGAAATATATTTAAAATTCTTAAGCTTAATCAAGTTGATCTAACATTAGGTGTGAACACATATGTGAAATTAGTAAGTTACAAATTTGGTAATTGTTTGGGAAAAGATTGAATAGGGGTAATTTAACAATGTAAATCCCTATATTTTATTTAAACCTCCACCTTATGTGTGGATGAAAATTTAAAACAAAACATGTTAGAATTTTTTTCAATTTATTTGATATTCTTTAAAAAATGGTGACAATGTTTTTGTTCTTCATCACCAACTACATAAAAAGATTATTCAAATTTAACCCAAAAAAAAAGCTTTAAAATTTGTCCAAATTTTGAAATGATAATGTTGATTTATTTTTTAAAATAAAATTAGACCACAAATGATCCTTACACCTTCAATGCATGTCAATTTTGTCAATCAATTTACTAGATATAATGTTCACATCCAAATAGGGGGAGAGGGCAATGTATATGCCTAGTTTTTCAATTCGCATAGGAGTCAAGGTTTAAAGCATATATATTGGTAATGTATAATATTATCCCTTGAGGAAATGTCACATTGACAATAATTCATGGTTTTGTTGTAAGAGATAGATCCTTATAAAATCTTAATTTGTAAAATTTTCCACTCCTAATGAAACAATCAACTTATCCTTTGGCTCATTTTCATTTGATAAGATTTTTTTTTATAAAAAAAAAACCCAAGAAAAATGAAGAAACTATACATGTACTTGATGAAGGTGATGAAGCAATTGGGTTGTCAATCTTTTTTCTAAGGAAAAACAAAATCATCACAATGTCATTTTTTAATTTCGAAATATAATGTAAAAATTAAACAAAATTGCAAACACATGCAAAGAAAGAGATGGCAAGGAGAGGGAGGCACAAAAGATAGAGAAAAGACATAACATGAAAAAGAAGTTATGAACATTTCCTAGTAATATATTTATTTTTATTTTTACCATCATTAGTCGTGATAACTGTGACATCAATTGTGAATGGACATGACAATGTTGAATAACATCCATAATAATAGTTAACATTTGATATGTTAAATAATCATATGATGTCATGATTAAATATTAATAGTGTTATTTAGCATCTCACAACACAAGGTGTGCACAATTTTTAAAAATTATGTTTAATTACATTTTTTAAAAATGCATAGGTTCTATAACACAAGCTTGAGAAAGATTGTAAGGTTGCACTTGAAACACAATCTAAATCAACATAACAATGTTGTTAGATACATTACACCTTCATTTAGTCAAAGACATTAATTCCTTTAATGATTCCACCATCCAAACAATAGGATCATCTCCACCCCCTCCTATAAGGGCCTCTATCGATGTTTGCCACATCCAACATAAAGTGTTATTTACCTTAGAATCCCCATCCATAAACATCAAAATTTTAACAATGTAAAGCGTGAGACTATTCAAATACACCATTTGGCCCACCCACTTGGAAACATTTCAATCCTTTTCATCATGAGAAAGGCACTTTGTTCCCCATCTTGGGAATTGATCATGCACCCAAGTTAGGGTTGTGATATTCTCCCTTATTTAAAAAAAGGTTGATCAATACCTTTATTAACATTATGGTGATTTGTTTGAAGCCTCAATAAAAATTGATTCATTTGAAGTCATGCATTCACTTTATTTTTATTTGGGTCCATGTGTGTTCTTGCTTACTGTTGCAACCTCAAAGGAAGGGTTGCAACAAAGACTATGAAATCACGTGGTTGTGGTATAAAAACATTTCCCCCATTTGTTGTAAATGTTCATAGAATGGTAAATTGTAATGTTAGCCATTTTATCAACTTGTTTTATGAACCCCGGCCTTGCATTACACAATATTTGACTAATAAACTCAAGCAAAAAAACCTTTATAGATTTGCCTTTATTTTCACACAATATACATTGACCATCATCTATCTTTGCAAGTTACAAGAATGTGAAGACGTGTGAAGATGGGCAATGATGGTAACAATAGATAACATGAGAATAACAATGGGAACAACAACCATGACATAGTAGCAACAAACATTTTTATATATTTCATAACTACGATATTCAAAGTTATAAATTATTTGGTGGGTAATGTTGACTCTAATGGGCACCACTATTAACACAAATGAGGAATCCACATAAATAATTTTATTATAGTAATTGATGCACATGCTTCAATAAAATGAAACAAAAGTTGATTAAATAAATGCAATAGGTTAGAGCAAAATGTGAGTAATTTTATTGAATAAATGATTGTTGCCCTTTAGAGTCTATATCTTCAATTTCTTATATGCTTTCTAAATATCTTCAAATGATAGCATGCATCTAAATGAACACCTACCTTTGGAAAACATGGTTCCAAGCCCATAATGCTTTCATCCTCTGTAATTGTGTTTTGAACAATCACACAAGCATGATGAATGTTTAAAATGGCATTTCTTTTTTGTATCTTAGTTGGATTTTGCACAATTGCAAATTGTGATTGTAACGCTCCAAAACACCTTTCATCATCTTTGCATATTGTTTCTTGAACAACTACAAAGAATAGGTGTTTCTCCCCATATGGTTCATGCATTGTTTCCACGAAAATCAACCACTTGGGGTAGAATTTGTTAATGAATAGATAATGTTATGATACAACAAACCATTGACCACAAAAGCCTTGAGGTCATTACTTTCGCCCCTCAACTAATCAATAACTAAAAATGATTTGTCCAAAACATTGGTATCATTTTTAAATTAAGGAAGACCAAAATGCAATGTCATATCCAATGCCTTTGATTTACAACATCCTCTAAGATAATAGATTTTTTTTTCTTCATTAATGAATTGGCCTTACCATGCTACATGATGATTTTTTCAATGGTAGTGAATGTAATTGAGGCAAACATCATGGGAAACCTTCTTGTTGTTTTAATTTCCATCTATTGTTCCAAATTAATGCACGTGTGTTGCCACAAGTAGGTTGGTTTGAAAAGCTCCCAAATTGTTCTCACAAAATGTTCTAAACTCTCCATGGTCATGGATTATGGTAACCTACAAAACTTGTCCAATGCATTTGTTGTTAGCCCATCAGCCATTATTAAATAGCCATTATGCATTTTTGCAATGTAGATAGACCAACAATTTATCATATAATCATCATGATTTTAGACAAAATAAGAATCATGATTGCATACAAATTATATTATGCAAAGAAACAAACAAACAACACATTCTATAATGTTTGTGAAATAATTGATTGTTGTAAACAAAACAATATACAAGGTAATTGTGTTGGATTCATAAATCTCCTAGCTCTTAAATTCTTCCTATGTTTCCTTATCACCTTGGCCTAATACCTCCATTGCATTGTTTATTGTCGACCTCAACATTTGCCTATACTATTAGATCAAAGGCAAATTGATCTTTTTTGTTGTTGTTAATCATCACTAAACTATGAATAAAGTGTTAGAACAATAGCTCCATGATTACAAGTAGATTGCAAGATGAAACATTATAAGGACTAGCCATCATTCTAATCCACATTACAAATGTCGATCGTTTCATTGTTCTAATAATGGAGACGCATTAAAAACAAGTCCATGGCAATTTCACAAGTAAAACATACATTATATTTTGGAGGAATACAACCTTCAAATAATGCAAAAAAAGGTTTGAAATTTGAAGCTATAATTTTTTACACAATACAACAATCTCCAAAAAGCCCCGTAAAAAAAGTGACCATTTTTAATTGGCCCAAACACAATGATTAGACCAGGTTGGGAAATTTAAATAGTCTCTCACCTTATATACCTTACCCTATGGTCAATTTCGTGATTAAATAATCCTCAAATAATGAAACAAATTTGTGTGAAAATATGAAGTTGACATGTTGAAAATCATCATAATTATGATAAGTTACACTCTAAATAATTTCTTCACTCATATGACAATATCATAGTAGATCATGAAAATAATAATAATAAATTTCAAATCAGAAAAATAATTTATTTTTTTTTTAATTATTCATTTTTGTCAATGTGAAAACTAACCTTAGGCTGCAGTAGTCAAATTTCTCATGTTTATGAGTGGGGCTAGGGAAACATTTAACACTATGTTGGATGTGAAACATGAAAATGTCTTATTTGTTTGTCTATTATGCATTCAGTCAGGAACATTGCAATATTTTAGCAAAATGTTCAAAATCCCTAGAAGGATTTTATCAAGGACAAAATTGATGACAAGTGATTTCATCAAGATTTTTGGGACCTTCACACTCATTGAGAGCACTAGTAGTAAATGAGTGCAAATTCAGACTGGGATCATCCATCATCCATCTATCCATCCATCTAATATAGTTTCTATTTTTTGATCGATTTTTTTTTCTTTTTTTTTTTTTTCAATTTTGTGATATAGCTGAAGTGGTGATCACCCATAATAGGATTAACACAAATCTGGTTGTTATAAACAACAAATAACAGTAAAACAGATTTTGTGCCTGGAAATGTAAATGTAGAAGGCAATCTAGCAATTAATTTTCAAAAATTAGCAAATATGAATTCCAATATATATATAATTCTACAAATGTCGCATCTCAATTCTCCACATATATTTGCCTGTTATTATACAGTAGTACCTTGGCATCAGGGGAGTTTTTTATTTTCTTTCATTTCTTTTCTTTTCTTTTTCAATTTTGCAATATAATTTTTTTGAATAACTTCTCAAGGATATATATATATAATTTTATTTTTTTAGTTTATAATTTTCAAAAAAATCCCAAAAGTTCCCAAATTTCTGGTTGAAAGATAAATAGACAAAATTTGTGGAAAACCAAAAACACTACTTGGCAGCTTGCTTTGACACTAATTGTATTATTATTTTCAGAAATGCAGATTATTTTTGGAAAAAATATTATTATTCAAAGAAAAAACTAAATAGTGATTGAATATAGATAACAATTTGGAATATTTCTGGAATATTCTATTTAAAGACATGGATTCTTCAATATATTATATTATATTATATTATATTATATTATATTATTTATTTATTATTTTATTTTATTTTTTGGACACTGAAATATTGAACCTGCCATGGTACTATCTATTATTATGGTATCTAGTAGGTACACTGCACAAGCATAAATGCAAACATCATTTTGTGACCCTGGCACCTTCTCCTTTTGAACCTTCCCCATTATGTTCTGCTAAAGCTTATTGTACCCTGAACCCTAAACCCTAAACCCTAGGTAGGTAAAAAGTTGATCTAGTCAGGGTTAAAACAGAAGGGAACAAGCTTTCATGGGGGACCAAAAAATAGCTCTTTCTGGAGAGAAGAAACAATGATAAGTTTAAAACTTGAATTGCAGAAAGTTGTACACACTTTGTTGATTCATTCATTAGTTTTGAAGGCCCTTATGGAGAACATGCTTAATATTCATATTGTGTTAGTGTACTTCCTTCAGAAAATGGATGCTCTCACTTCAACTACTAGAGGCTACTTATGATGCATTCACACTTGATGTTAAGTCATTGTTATTAAATGAAAATCTAGGTGGCATCCTACATGGCACGCAATGTTAAATAGGTTTCGATAGCATAATGTTAAGTGAATGTTAGCTTAACATAAAATTTTCATGGTAACTAGTTTTAAGTTCTAAATGACTAACATGATGATATTAGGGGACTCAACACTAGAGTCCTTAACACCAAGTGTGAACGCACCTTTACTAGGTACTACATATTTCACTTAAGGTGCATTTACACTCGGTGTTAGGGACTCTAGTGTTGAGTTCCTTAACACCATACTAGTCATTTAAGAATTAAACTTTACTTATGGTGAAGATTTTATGTTAAACTAACATTCACTTAACATTAAGCTATGGCCCATTTAACATTGGGTGCCACCTAGGTTTTCAATTAACATTGATTTAATATCAAGTGTGAATGCACCATTAGAGACTCAGACCTAATTTGCATGTGAAATTAGGTCATGCTTGAAATGCTACAGATGCAGAAAATACTGGGCCAAAAGCCAATTTAGCCCAGTACTTTAATTTTGAAGATAGCCATTATTGCCCCATGTCTTTGTATGTAAGTTTACTAGTTGTACTTATTTGTTATTGTCATTTAATTAGTTTTTTTTGCTTTTTGTTGGTCTTGCCTACCAAGGCAAGGATATTGTGTTTAGATTCATTATAGAGTATAGTAGCTTAAGGCATTTTGGCCCCTAGGTAGTAATAATACGTCTATTTTTATACATATGAGGATTTCCGAAAATTGAGATTTTGGGTTGTGAGATTTAGTTATAGAGTTACAATATCTTGAAGGATTTTGGTTTCTTTTAGAGGATTTTCTGAAGATTATATTTTTGCATGGTGAAATATATTTGAGTTTCCATAATTAATTCTTTTTTGCCTTAAGATACTTTTTAATGTAAACTAGTGTGACCTGTGCCTTTGGCCCAAGTGTTATCATGTCCTCAACTGATTTTTCCTTCCAAATCCTGGTTATTTGGAATTTCTTTTAATTTTCATAAATCACTCAAAAATCAATATCTCCCCCATTCTGAATCCAAATCTTACCAAATAAATTCCATTAAATTTTACTCATCAAGATCTTTCCAACAACACCAAAGGCACATTCCAATTCTTCCCAAAATTTCAGCTACAATCAAATTTAATTTTCAGTGAAGAAATCATTTAATATTCAAGAACTTTTGCACTGCAAAGTCCAAATGCCATGGAACCAAAGCCCATGCACCCTCCTCATTGAGAGCTTTCCAAAGACACCAAGAACACAATCTGAAGCATCCAAGTTTGGTGGACCTCATAACTACAAAACAAACTACCTTCCTTGCTAGATAGATGGCAAGGCCAAGGTGTGGAAGGAGTCACTTGGTTTAACCCATCATAGAAGAAAGGTATTGGAACATTGGACATGGCCCAAACTAGAATCATAATGGAGCTTCCCTTTTGCCCACCTTTATAAATTGTGACTAGTGTTGGCTAGTTCCAGGTACTTGACCCAATGGGCAGACCAGCTGCAAGACCTACATACCCCCCAGAACCCAACCCAAGGGCCTGACCCAGGTCAGCTTGAGGTTAGGTTGATCCAGCCAAAGACCTAGCCCAATGGGTCTTGAAGTACTTTTTGTAAGGGTCAGGTCTTAGTTGTAGGTATAGGTTAATTTAGGTTTAAATTTAGAGCCATAAGATTACTTAGGCTAATTCATGTATTGCCTGCCACTTTGTGCTCCTCCCACAATAAATAAGTATTTCATGTCTTTACACATCATGGACTTATTCTTTCACTCATACTTTTAAACTTTGAATCTCTCCATAAATTCCAAGATATCTTCCCTTGCAAAGTTGGCTACTTGTTTTGATACTAGATCATTACTTCAACAATCATTCTTCCACTCAAGATTCATTATGCAATCACTAAATATCACAAGCGAGCCATACAAAAATTGGTAGAAAGTAGTTAGGCACCCATAACCAAATCGCCCACAATTTAAAATTTGATATTTTATTTACAAGATAATCTATGCATATCAAACAAACTATGTTTTGTGTCAATTGACATCCTTCTTCTTTTCTTCTCTTTTCAACATTTCAACATAAACTTTTTGTGATTGTCACATGACATTTTGTTTTGTTATTCTTGGAAATTTGGTTTTTTTTTCTTTTTTTGGGAGAGGGGAAGGGGATTTCCTTTTCAATGTTACCAAACACCACAACAAGGTTTTAAATTGACCCTACCTTGAACCTAGAACTAAGAGGCCTCATCAAATGTAGAATTGTTGACTTGGAATTGACAATTTAAAAAACAAGACTTGACCTTGGAACCAATGAGTTTTAGTTTTTGAGAATATTTTCTAAACCCATAACCAATTAATCATCTTTTTTAAAAAACATGAGACCAAGCCCCCATGATTCCTTTAAAAAATCTCAACCTAACCAACATTAGTTGTGACTAAAGTGTTTCTTTTATTCAAAATTGGTAAATGACACATGTGACTATTTTTAGGCAATTCAAGTATATCAAATTGGCAACCCAAAAAAAATTAGGGTGATCAAGTGACTTTGTATGTTCAAGTAGTGTTAAAAACAATCTCCAAAATCAAATTGAAAAGGCAATCGCATGGAATTCTATGTATACAAAATAATAATCATCTAGAATCAATGTAAATAAAATGGCAACCATATGTAATTCCATGTAGAAAAGTTATCAAACAACTTGAATCCCATGTGGAAAAAATGGCAATCACATGAAAAAATTAGTAAAAAACAACTAACTACATGTACAATATTCGAAGGGAATTGCATCCAAGTCTGGAAGATCCTACTCAATGTAGGAGGATGTTGCTTATGAAAGAAAAAAAACCCAATATTGAGTAATTTGCAATGAAGTTCAAGTTGCAAAAAATGAAATTGTTTACATGCACATACTTCATACCAATCAATTTAGGGCATCTCCATGGGAGCATAGTAAACACCTCCCCAATGGTAAACTTTCATGTGAGAAGAAAAAACTTGAAAATTAGAAACCGCCTATGCTTCCACCCAAAATAAGGTCTTCTAACCCTATAATATTTTTGTGTTTTTGTTGGCACTTTTGCATAAGATACTAAAGTTTTCCAAACCTAATATCTAACCATTTCTGACATTATAAGGAAAAAGCCATGGCATCACACAAATTTGTCAATGCACCCATCAAACCTTTAAAGCTTGGCACATTTCATGCATCGCACCTCTTGTGACATCAAATACAAAGTTAAAAAAAAGGAAAAACCTTGTTGTTGAAGAAGATTGTCAACTTTGCAATTCCTATCTCCATATTTCATAGGACCTTATGACTAAGCAATGGACAAAAATCAGCAACATTTTGGGACATGGTGCAACAACACTACAATAATCAACCTTCAACATTTGTAAAAAGACTGACAAGAAAACTGACGACAAAATGGGGGTGATTAAACACAAAGTCTCCAAGTTTGTGGGTTGCCATGGGTCTACTGTTTTTTTTAATGAATTTGGCACATTCTAAGAAAACACATTGAAAAAACCACTAAAGTTTTACAAAAGCAAACACCCAAAGCATTAGTCTTTCATTTTTATACATTATTAACTCCTTTTCAAAAATGCACCACAATGGGTAAACATGTGAAAAGATGTGTGCAAGACACCACTTGTGAAACCTTAAAAATTCAAAGTATGTAGAAAGGGGTGAGGTAGAAATACTTCACGAGTTAGAAAATCCAAATTCCCTAGAGATCACGTAGAAAAGGCCTCAAGACTTGAAAGCTATTAAAGAGGCAAATAAAATGAACAAGTTCAAAAACAAAATTATTAAAACTCCAATGCAGGTTACTAGAAACATGGCTTCTACAACCTTGAGGAAAATCACCATCCTAGAGGAACAAACAACCATGACATTGTTCACCGTGCACAAATATCAACTAGTTTTAGAGGAGGCATGAGACTATTTTTAAGTTATGAAGGTGTGAAAAACTCCAAAAACTTTGATTGCATTTGAAGATAAAGACATAAGTTTTGGTCTAACCACCCCAAATATTCATTGCCACAATTTTGAACCCTATACATAGACCACACAAGTAGAAAAAACAATAGATATTGCATTAAGATAGACATTCAAACCTAGATGCATGCATTAAAACATTCAAGCTTGTAAAAAAAAAATTAAAAAAATTCAATGCAAGTTGTTGCCTTTGAATGTTCACAAGTGTTCAATGAGGTTGTTTTTTAGTTTAAAGCATGCATCAACAACTTTTATGGCATTTGTGCCATTCGTGAAAACTTTAAACGTGAGCACTTTTCCAAATTGTAAAATTTTAGAATTCCACATTTTTTAAATTGTGAAAATAATTTAGTGTGTTTAATAGGTTATTATCATTTCATATTTTTTACCATCAACTTACATTTATTATATTAGTCTTTTGAAAGTCCTTTGTAAAAATGTCATTTTTGCTAATAAAAAATTTCACATCAAAAGTCCTTAATTAAACTAAAACCTAAAATTTGATCATATGTATTGAATTTGAGTTTCTTAACATTCGTGTGAGTTAAAAAAAGATAATGTGTTATGATTACCATGGTTTCAAATGACATAAAACAAATAAATCTTTTTTTTTAAATGATAGAATCTAACATCCAACACCCTTTGTGGCTCCTTCAAATGTGTTTCGACCCATTTGTTATCACCTATCTATTCCATTGTTTATTGGGATTTGCAATAACTTGAAATCTAGCTTGGAGAACCCCAAAACAATGTTTGACATCCTTTGATGTGCTTTCTTAACATTTTGTAAAATGTTACCACTTCTTTCCTTGTGGTTCATGGATCATTTGAACAAAGATCAACCACCTTGGATAAATCCCATCAATAAGTAAATAGAAACATTAATAGCCCTTTGATTCACTATGAAGTTGACATCATTCTCTAGACCTTGCAAGAAATTTGCAACCAAAGGAGATTGGTCAAGCACATTCAAATTATTGTTGCATCCATGTAACCCCAAATAAACATGCCATATCCGCAATGATTGATCAGCAATTGCTTTTTAAATAATAGATTTTTGTTTATGCCATGTAACGTGGAAATTTTCCATCTATAATGCATACAATCTAGTGATGCAAACATCCCAAGGAAATCATTGTTTGCATTGATTATGAGTTGCTTCTCCAAATCAATATGTAATGTTTGTCGTAAATAATAGTTCAAAAATCTTATGATTTGCTTTGACAAAATGCTTCAAGCATTTTGTGGTGGTGGTTTATGCCAAACAACCATATTCATTAGTGGCATCTATTCTAATGCCATATGCTAACATTCACAAGGCTACTATGCATTTTTGGATTGAAGAAATGCCTAAGTGCCCACATGCATCCTTGCATTGCACAAAACAATATTCAAAGAGCTCCAAGTGCATGATTTGTGTGCTATAATGTGTTAAAACCCAATTACAAATAAACAAGAGAACATGAAAAGAAGCATAAGTTTGACGCACAACCCAATTGGGCATTACCAATGCAAGGCATTTTGCCACATTATTCATTTAATACAAAGATTTGCAAGTGATGGGTGGGGTTGAGAATTATTTTTGGTAGTGGCCAATTTTAGAAGGTTGGTACAAATGTCAATAATTAATTAATAGTGGGATAATTAATGCAGTGGCAGTGGAGATGTTCTTGTTGAAAATTCAAGCTCAACTAGTTAAGTTTCATTAGTTACTGGAGTAGGAAAGTAATTAGGTTACTTTAACAAGGTTGAATTACTTTCGTTATTTATTTTAGTTTGGTTATTTGTGGTTTGGTCTTGTAGTTAAATACCTTGGTGTCGATGGTTTGCCTCTCTTTTCTTCATTACACAAGTTTGTGTATTTCTTGTGACAAGAACCTTGGAGAGTTCTTGATGTTGTGTTTTGTGTTATGAGCATTATGTTGTAGTTTCTTTTCAATAAAGATTTATGTTTGCACTTGAGTAGATCTCCTATTTGTTAACATGGTATCAGAGCTTAGGTTGTTTGGTGAGAAAGTTGAAAGAGGTCTACAGCTAGAAAGTCTCTAGAACTAGAGCTTGAGAGTCTCTAGTAATATCATAGGAATTTGTCAAGTGCAAAAGAAAAAGGGAAAGGAAAGAAGTGAAGAGAAAGAAAAGAAAAGAAATGAGGTGAGAGGAGATCAACATATCAAAGTTGTGGAAGTTAGATATTTAAACCTAGATCTAGATCTATTGTGAAAAGATCTTGATGTGAAACTTAGAGGGATTGTAGAAGACTATAAGACGCTTCTATTCTCAAATTTTCAAAAGAAAAGGATATGTTTTGTGAGAGTTATGAGCTTTTGAAGACTCTGTGCCAGATCTGGTTTTTTGGTC
>Ga0116227_10002713_pt1 | contig 39973 bp, 33 predicted proteins | sample S1TSphgellanicum_FD_89693 | JGI IMG/M metagenome (GOLD analysis project Ga0116227, IMG submission 89693) | Host-associated microbial communities from peat moss isolated from Minnesota, USA - S1T2_Fb - Sphagnum magellanicum MG | ecosystem: Host-associated > Plants > Peat moss > Unclassified...
ACCGCCAGCTTGTAGTGAGCCATCTAGGTCTGCTAGTGGAAACGGCCCAAGACGAGATGCGCCCTCGCGGCATAGCCGTTAGTGACAAGGCCGTCATCCGTTCCAGCGTTGCGCTGCGCGCCCGCCGCGGGGCATAATTCATTCGGAAGGCTGTGTAGGTATTCTAACTATTTAGCGCGCCGGCTTTCCCATGCAAACCCATCCGCGACGCACGGAGTGCGGAGTGGGGTGGATGAGCGCTGTGTCAAGAACGGTGGAAACGCGGGGGCACGTCTCGTGTTGGGCCGTTTCCCGAAGCATGCTGAGATGGCTCACTACGGGCTGGCGGTGGCAGCCCGCTTTCTTTGCTTACTTTCTTTGCGGCGGCAAAGAAAGTAAGTGCCGCCCCGCACAGGGGCAACGCCAATAGACCACTAAAAATGCAAGGAAAGGCCAACACCGTAGGCAAACAGCCAAAAGGCAACGCCAACAGACCACCAAGAATGCAAGTAAAGACCAACACCGCAAGAACAACAACCCGCCGCGCAGCGAAAGAAGAAAAATCACAAAACCACAGTCCGCTCCCCATTAATGAACACGCGCCGCTCAACAAAAGCCTTAACAGCCCGAGCCAAAGTAATACACTCAACATCCCGCCCAACAGCGAGCAACCGCTCCGGCCCAAACGAATGATCGACCCGCTCGACAACCTGTTCGATGATAGGCCCCTCATCCAGATCGTCAGTGACAAAATGCGCAGTAGCCCCAATCAACTTGACCCCACGCGCATGCGCCTGATGATAAGGCCGAGCCCCCTTAAACCCAGGCAAGAACGAATGATGAATATTGATAGCCCGCCCAGCAAGCGCCCGGCTGGTCTGATCGGAGAGAATCTGCATATACCGCGCAAGAATCATCAACTCGGCGCCGCTAGACTCAAAGAGCTCCAACACCTGAGCCTCCTGCGCGGCACGCGTCTCAGCAGTAACCGGTAAATGCCGAAACGGCAACCCATGCTGCACCGCGAGCCCTTCAAGATCAGGATGATTGGAAGCAATCCCGACAATGTCCATCTTGAGTTCCCCCATCTTCCAGCGGAACAACAAATCCGCGAGACAGTGCTCAAGCTTGGACACCATGATCAAAACCTTGGGCCGCACCGCGACATCGTGAATCGCCCACGTCATCTCGAAGTCGGATGCAATAGACGCAAACTCCCGCCGCAACGCATCAATCTGCAAAGGCAACGCAGGCGCGAGTGCAACCCCATGAAACACACACCGCACAAAAAATCGCGCACTGATGTCGTCGTCGAAGACCGTCAACTCGTCGATATAACAATGATGCCGTTCGAGAAAGCTAACAACGGCGGCGACCTGGCCTGCCGCGCTCGGGCATGACAAGGTCAGGGCGAACTGATGGGAGCGATCGGTGGCGGGCATGCGGTTCCTTGGCTTCGATAGGGAAACCCGCGCCATCGGGAACAGAACGTCCAATCGAGCGCGCGGGAATGCCAAAGTAAATCAGGCCAGATTTCCCGCGCATAGAATCGAAACGCCGTCATGCTGGTATCGGAGCGTCAGCGCCCCGTGACGCATGGCATCGAAGATGTCACGCCAGGCGCCGGCTCACGCGCATTCGTCGAACAGCCAGCGCCTGAACAGCGGCACTGCCGCCGCTTCCGGCCGCGCCTGCGGACACACCAGGAAATAGCCACGCGAAGTCACCACCGGCTGATCGAGCAACTGCACCAGTTGTCCCGTTGCGAGCAGTTCGTCCACCAGGGGCGTCCAGCCTAGCGCGATACCCTGGTTCATCAACACCGCATGGATCACCAGCGCGTAACTGTTGAACGTAATGCCGTGCCGGTCCGCAGGCGGGTAGAGACCATGGGCCGCAAACCAGTCGCTCCATGCGAGCCAGCGTACCGGTTCCGTGGGCTGCAAGTGCAGTAAAGGCAGGCTCATGAGATCGGCCGCCTGAGCAACCCTGGGATGAGCGTCGCGAAAAGCCGGCGAGCAAACCGCCGTGACCTCCTCGGTAAACAGCCGCGTCGATGTGCACGGCGCCCAGTCGCCGTCGCCGAATGCGATGGCGATATCCGCGCGGTCGCGGCGCGGGTCGAACGCCGCCTGCGACGTGATGATCTTCACGTCCACCTCCGGCATCAACTGCTTCAGGCGCGTGAGGCGTGGCATCAGCCAATAGGTCGCAAAGCCGAAATCGGTCAGGATCGTCAATTCGCCCGTCGCGCGGCGAGCGCGGATGTCGGCCGTGGCCACGCGGAGGGTGTCGAGGCTTTGGCGGACCGCTTCGAAAAGCCGTTCGCCTTCAGGTGTGAGCGAAACGCCGCGATGCCCCCGCGCGAACAAAGGCGTGCCGAGATCTTCCTCCAGTTGCACGACGCGCTGGCTCACCGCCGGCTGCGTGGAGCCGAGCTCGCGCGCGGCCGCCGTAAAGCTCGCAAGCCGCGCTGCCGATTCGAACACCGACAATGTCTGCATCGGCGGCAAACGATCCTGTCTCGGCATAAGTCCCCCTTATGGGCCCATAAGCATTGAGCGCCTTCACAGTGCGCCAATGAGCAGCAATAGTGAAGACTCTCGCGCATGACGCGGCACGCCATGAAGCCGCGCGTCAGCCGCGCGGAAATCATCAAGATTCTAATCGACCCCGCTCATGAGCCTTAACACAAAGCAGAATATCCTTATCCTGATGGCTGATCAGATGACGCCGTTCGCATTGCAGGCCTACGGTCATACGATTTCGCGCACGCCGCGTCTCGATGCTCTCGCTCGCGAAGGGGTTGTCTTCGATTCCGCCTATTGCGCGAGTCCTCTGTGTGCGCCGGCGCGCTTCTCGATGCTGGCCGGCAAACTGCCGTCGAACATAGGCGCCTACGATAACGCCGCCGAATTTCCAGCGCAAACGCTAACTTTCGCGCATTATCTGCGGGCGGCCGGTTATCGCACCATCCTGTCGGGCAAGATGCATTTCTGCGGCCCGGATCAGTTGCATGGTTTCGAAGAGCGGCTCACGACCGACATCTATCCGGCCGACTTCGGCTGGGTGCCGGACTGGTCGCAGCCCGAAGTGCGCCCAAGCTGGTATCACAACATGAGCTCGGTGCTCGACGCGGGCCCTTGCGTGCGCACCAATCAGCTCGATTTCGACGACGAGGTCACTTTCACCGCGCGCCAGAAGCTCTTCGACGTCGCCCGCGAACGTCAGGCCGGGCGCGATCAACGGCCGTTTTGCCTCGTCGCCTCGCTCACGCATCCGCACGATCCGTATGCGATCCCGCAGGAATACTGGGACCTGTACCGTGACGACGAGATCGATCTGCCGCGCACTTCGCTCACCGCGGAGCAAAGCGATCCGCACTCGCGGCGCCTGCGCGTCGTCTGCGAAACCGACCGCACGCCGCCCACTGAGCAGCAGGTACGCAATGCCCGCCACGCGTATTACGGCGCGCTGTCGTACGTCGATCGTCAATTTGGCGCCATTCTCGACGCGCTCAATGCCACGGGACTCGCGGACGACACCATCGTGATCGTCACCTCCGACCACGGCGAGATGCTGGGCGAGCGCGGCCTCTGGTACAAGATGACCTGTTTCGAAGGAGGCATTCGCGTGCCGCTGATCGTGCATGCGCCCAGGCGCTTCGCGCCGCATCGCGTGTCCGCTTCGGTATCGCACCTCGATCTGCTGCCGACGCTCGTCGAACTCGCGACCGGCGCGCGCCGCGACGAATGGCCGGACCCCGTCGACGGCCGCAGTCTCGTGCCGCATCTGCAGGGCGAGGGCGGCCATGACGAGGCGATCGGCGAATATCTCGCGGAAGGGGCGCTGGCGCCGATCGTGATGATCCGGCGCGGCGACTTCAAGTACATTCATTCGCCGGTCGATCCGGACCAGCTTTACAACCTTGCCGTCGACCCGCAAGAGCTCGTCAACCTCGCTACAAGCTCCGCATGGGCCGACGTGCTCGCAGCATTCCGTGCCGAAGCAGCTAGCCGCTGGGACCTGCCGGCTCTGCGCGAAGCCGTGCTGGCGAGCCAGCGGCGCCGCCGCTTTCATTTCGAAGCGACCACGCAGGGCCGCATCCAGTCGTGGGACTGGCAGCCGTTCAACGACGCCAGCCAGCGCTATATGCGCAATCACATTGAGCTCGACACGCTCGAAGCGATGGCGCGTTTTCCACGCGTGACGCCTTAGCCGCCGCGAACGCATCGAACCCATTGAACGAATCGAACGCATCTAGCGGATTTAACACACTGACCGAACCGGAGCCCACCATGAAACGACGCTGGACCTTCCTGCTTTCCACGCTATTAGCCTCGTTGTGCGGCTTCGCGAGCCTCGCGGCCCTTGCGGCGGACCCGCAAAGCTGCACGCAGGTCCGCATGGCCGGTCCGGGCTGGTCCGACATCGACGCCACCAATGCCGTCACCGGTTTGCTCTTAAAGGGCCTCGGCTATCAGCAAAACGTGTCGAACCTGTCGGTGCCGATCACCTATCAAGGCCTGAAGAAAGGGCAAATCGACGTCTTCCTCGGCAACTGGATGCCTGCCCAGGGGCCGCTGGTCAAGTCTTTCGTCGAAGAGCATTCGGTCGACGTGCTGCACGCGAACCTGACCAATGCGAAGTTCACGCTTGCCGTGCCGGACTATGTTGCCGCTGCGGGCGTGCATTCGTTCTCCGACCTGGTCAAGCACGCGGACCAGTTCGACGACAAGATCTACGGCATCGAGCCGGGTGCGCCCGCTAACCAGAACATCAAGAAGATGATTGCGGACAAGGCCTTTGGTCTCGGCGACTGGAAACTGGTGGAGTCGAGCGAGACAGGCATGCTGACTCAGGTGGAGCGGGCGGTGCGGGACAAGAAGTGGATCGTGTTTCTCGCATGGGAACCGCATCTGATGAACACCAGGTTCCATCTCGCGTATCTCTCCGGCGGCGATGCGTACTTCGGTCCGAACTACGGGGGCGCCACTGTCAATACGGTGACGCGAGCAGGCTTTGCCGGCCAGTGTGCGAATCTCGCGAAGCTGTTCCAGCAGGTCACGTTCAACGTCGACCTCGAGAACCAGATCATCACCAGTGTGCTGCAAAACAAGGTGGATGTGAATACGGCCGCGCTTCGTGCGTTGCAGGCCAATCCTGAGCTGCTGTCAACGTGGCTTAAGGGCGTGACGACCCTTAGTGGTGCAGATGGCTTGCATGCCGTTCAAGCGTCTTTAGGGCTGCACTAGCGTCGGAAAGCGGCATTCGGCAAGCCGCATTTTGCATTCGGCATGACAAGGCGCCCCTGAAGAAGCGTCTCATGCCCGCTGCGCCGCAGCACGTCTTTAGCATTTTCCCTCGTTGTCGCAATCAGACCAATCGGCGTCGCCTTTGGTCGAGTTGGTGGAAATATGGGCTTGTACTGTCCCACCATCGTCGCGTGGGATTGCGTGGAAACGCGCGGCGGGCGCTCCAAAGACGGCGCGTCATTCCAGCAGGATCGGGCCGTTCCGCTACTGCTTGTGCGGAACGCTCTTCCCATCGACAAAGGCAAGAGAGAACGACACAATGAAAAGAAAGAATGCCGCAGCACTGTCCGGCGTAGCCTTCGCGCTCGCCAGCGTCCCCGCCGTCAGCCAGGCCCAGAGCAGCGTCACGCTGTACGGGATTCTGGATGCGGGTATCACCTACGTCAGCAATACCGGTGGCTCGCATGTCGTGAAGTTCGATGACGGCATTGCCTACGGCAACCGCATTGGCTTCAAGGGTAACGAAGACCTCGGCGGCGGCCTGTCCGCGGTGTTCGTCCTCGAAAGCGGTTTTCACCTCGGGACGGGCAAACTCGCCTTCGACGGCGCCGAGTTCGGCCGCCAGGCGTATGTCGGGTTGAAGAACCAGTGGGGCACGCTGTCGTTCGGCAATCAGCTCGACCTGACCAATGAGATGGTATCGATCTACAACATCTCGGCATGGGGTAGCGGCTATGCGATCCATCAGGGCGACTTCGACCGCTTCAACGGCGACCGTCTGCCTAACTCGGTGAAGTTCCTCTCTAACGATATTGCGGGCTTTACCTTTGGCGGCTTGTATTCGTTTGGCGGCGTGGCGGGCGACTTCCACCAGGATAGCGCCTATAGCCTTGGCGCGCACTACGCGAACGGTCCGTTCACGTTGGGCGCGGCCTACACCCAACTGAACAATCCGTTCGGCATCTACGCGTTCGATCCGTACGCGATGATCGGCACGAGCACCTTCCTCGGCCGGCCGACGATCAGTGTCAACCCTACCACGGGCGCCATCACCGATCTCTATTCGAGCACCTCGTTCGCGGTCGACAAGCAGGGTACCTTCGGCGTCGGCACCAGCTATGCAATCGGCAATGTCACGCTGAACGCCAACTATACGTACACGACGATCAAGGCCTACGGGGAGTCGGCGCATATGCAGGTGGGCGAGGGCGGCGCGAACTGGCAGATCACGCCGGCTTTCAGCGCGGTTGGCGGCTACCAGTACACGAGCTTCGAGGGACACCACTGGAACCAGGGTACGCTCGGCCTGCATTACCTGCTGTCGAAGCGCACGGACGTGTATATCTCGGGTGACTACCTGAAGGCATCGAGCGGTGTGGATGCGGTGATCGGCTATAGCTTCACGCCGTCCACCACCAGCACCCAGTCGGATGTGCGGATCGGCATGCGGCATTCGTTCTAAGGGGAAGGCGGGCGGCGATGTGAGTCGCCGCCCCTGCTGCCGCTGCTGCCGCCTCCCAACGGACTGCGGTCGCTGCGCGGGCTCGCCCCGAAGCGCGCCCGGTAGGTGCGCGAAAAGTGCGACGGCGATTCGAAGCCGCACGCCACGCAGATTGCCGTGATCGTCATGTCGGTCTGCTGCAGCAACTCGCGCGCACGGTTGAGCCGTAGCTGCTGATAGAAATGCGTCGGCGTGTCCTTGAGCGCGGCGCAAAACAGACGCTCGAGTTGCCGGCGCGTCACGCCGATCTCCTGCGCGAGTTCGGCCGGCGCGAGCGGGTCTTCCATATGCTGTTCCATCACGCCGATCACCTGGATCAGCTTGCGGTTGTGCACACCGTAACGCGCGGCGATTTCCATACGCTGATGGTCGGACCGCTGCCGGATCCGGCTGACCACAAACTGTTCCGAAACCGCCGACGCCAGCGCGGCACCATGACTGCGGCCAATCAGGTCGAGCATCATGTCGATGGACGCCGTGCCGCCCGCACACGTGATGCGGTGTGCGCCGATCTCGAACAACTCCTGACTGGCCGCGAGCGACGGATAGCGCTCGCGAAACGCCGATAGCGCTTCCCAATGCAAGGTCAGGCTGTCCGCTGCGCCGAAGAGATCCGCTTCGGCGAGGATAAAACTGCCCGTGTCGATCCCGCCCAAAGTCGCGCCTGCACGGTCCAGCCGTTTGAGCCAGCTACCGAGCGCACGCGTATAGCAGGCGAGCGGTTCGAACCCCGCCACTACGAACAGGGTTGACGCATGCTTGACGGCGTCGAAGGCCGCCTCGGCGTTCAAGGAAATGCCGTTGCTCGCGGCCACCGGCGCGCCATCGATGCTGAGAATATGCCAGCGGTACAGGTTGTCGCGGAAGCGGTTCGCCACCCGCAACGGCTCGACCGCGGACATGAAGCCGATCGCCGAGAAGCCTGGCAGCAACAGGAACGAAATGTCTTCGGGCATCGTGCGGCGGCTCGGGCGTGGGCAAGCGGTTCGGGGGACGGCCAAAAGCGTAACAAGCGGGACACGCGCCGGCAAGGTTCGTCAATATTCGCGGCTGCTAACGTCTGTTCATTGTGCCCCGGCAGGCGATGCTGCACCGCACCGGCCGCGCTGCTGGTTTTCCCTCATGGTCGCGACCAGGCAAGTACGGGTCGCTGACGGTCGCTTTGCGCAGAATATGGGGTTGTACTTTACGTCACACCACGCAGTCCAGCATGTCCGGTTGGCCGCCCGCTGTGCGGCCTGATTCGAAACACGCAGTCAAACGTGTCCGAAAGGGGAATCTCATGAAGTTAAGCGTCAAAGCCTTGTCCGTCTGTCGCGCGGCCGCCGTTGCCTCAGTGGCCGCCGCTGCCGTGTTGGCGCAGCCGGCCTTCGCGCAGGACCCCGAGTCCTGCCGCGCCGTGCGCTTTGCCGATATCGGCTGGACCGACATTACGTCCACCACTGCACTCGCGTCTACCGTATTCGAAGGGCTTGGCTATCAACCGGTGACGACCGTCGCCTCGGTGCCGATTTCGTTCGCGGGGCTCAAGACCAAACAGCTCGACGTCTCGCTCGGCTATTGGTGGCCGGTGCAGGAGAAGGCCATTGCGCCGTTCGTGGAGGCCAAGGCGATCGACGTGCTGCAGCCGCCTAATCTGACCGGCGCCAAGGCCACCTTCGCGGTGCCGACCTACGAATACGATGCAGGCCTGAAGACCTTTGCCGATATCGCCAAACATCGCGCCGAACTCGACGGCAAGATCTACGGCATCGAACCCGGCAGCAGTGCGAACGCGGCGATCCAGAAGATGATCGCGACCAATCAGTTCGGTCTGGGCGGCTTCAAGCTGATCGAGTCGAGCGAGGCGGGCATGCTGGTGACGGTCGATCGCGCCGTGCGCGACAAGAAGTGGGTGGTGTTCCTGGGATGGGAGCCGCATCCGATGAACATCACCATCGACATGAAGTATCTGAGCGGCAGCGACGGCGTGTTCGGCCCCAACGACGGCGACGCGCGCGTCTACACGCTGACCTCGACGGACTTTCTGACGCGCTGCCCCAATGCGGGCAAGCTCGTGAGCAATCTGCGCTTCACGACCCAGCTTGAAAACGTCGTCATGCAATCGGTGATGAACAAGGAAAAACCCGCCGACGCCGCCAAAGACTATCTGAAGAAGAACCCGCAAGTGCTCGACGCGTGGCTCGCGGGCGTGAAGACCTATGACGGCAAGGACGGCTTGCCGGCGGTGAAGGCGTATCTCGGCCTTTGAAGGACATAGCGACGTAGCGCATACGGACGTGCCGGTGCAAAGCGCGTGAAACGCGGCGCACCCGCAACAAGCTGAACTTGCAAACGAACGAACCAACGAACCAACAGGACTTGGCACGCATGAACCATGAAGTCATCGTGACCTGCGCGGTCACCGGCGCAGGCGATACCGTCGGCAAACACCCGGCCATTCCGGTGACGCCGAAGCAGATTGCCGAAGCCGCGATCGAAGCCGCGAAGGCGGGCGCCACCGTTGCGCATTGCCACGTGCGCGATCCGCAGACGGGGCGCGGCAGCCGCGATCCGAATCTGTACCGGGAAGTGGTGGACCGCATCCGCTCGTCGGGCACGGACGTGATCATCAATCTCACGGCCGGCATGGGGGGCGATCTCGAGATCGGCCCCGGTGAGGACCCGATGCGCTTCGGCGCGGGCACCGATCTGGTGGGCGGTCTCACGCGTCTCGCGCATGTCGAAGCGTTGCTGCCGGAAATCTGCACACTCGATTGCGGCACGCTCAATTTCGGCGACGGCGACTACATCTACGTTTCCACCCCCGCGCAACTGCGGGCCGGCGCCAGGCGCATCCAGGAACTGGGTGTGAAGCCGGAACTGGAGATCTTCGATACCGGACATCTGTGGTTTGCCAAGCAGTTGCTAAAGGAAGGACTCCTTGATGCGCCGCCGCTGTTCCAGATCTGCCTCGGCATTCCGTGGGGCGCGCCCGCCGACACCACGACGATGAAGGCCATGGCCGACAGCCTGCCGCCCGGCGCGCATTGGGCCGGCTTCGGCATCGGCCGCATGCAGATGCCGATGGTGGCCCAGGCGATGCTGCTGGGCGGCCACGTGCGCGTCGGCCTGGAAGACAACATCTGGCTGGACAAGGGTGTGCACGCAACCAATGGCACGCTGGTGCAGCGCGCGGTCGAAATCATCGAACGGCTCGGCGGCCGGGCGCTGACTCCGGCCGAAGGGCGCAGGAAGCTGGGCTTGCCGGCGCGCGGCGAGCGGCAACTGGAACGCCGCGCAGTCGAACAATTCGCATGAAGATGCACAACCGACACCTCTTCGCAAAGGATCGTCAGCAATGGCAGTGATCGTCGATATCAGGACATTTGCAGCAATCGGGGCAGGCGTAATCGGCAGTGGTTGGGTGGCGCGCGCGTTGGCTCATGGACTCGACGTGGTGGCGTGGGATCCGGCGCCCGGCGCCGAGAAGCAGTTGCGCGACAACGTCGCAAATGCGTGGCCCGCGCTGGAGCGAGTGGGTTTGGCCGCGGGTGCGTCGCAGGACCGCTTGAAGTTTGTTAGTACCATTGAGGAATGTGTCGCGCACGCGGATTTCATTCAGGAAAGCGCGCCTGAACGTGAGGAGCTCAAGCTCGCATTGCACGAGCAGATCAGCCGCGCGGCGAAACCGGAGGCGATTATCGGCTCGTCCACATCTGGTCTTCTGCCCAGCGACTTCTATGCGCGCGCCGTTCATCCCGAGCGCTGCGTGGTGGGGCATCCGTTCAATCCCGTGTATCTGCTGCCGCTCGTCGAAGTGCTGGGCGGCGAACGCACCGCGCCTGACGCGATAGAAGCGGCCGTCCGCATCTATCGTTCGCTCGGCATGCGGCCGCTGCGGGTGCGCAAGGAAGTGCCGGGCTTCATTGCCGATCGTCTGCTGGAAGCGCTGTGGCGCGAGGCGCTGCATCTGGTCAACGAAGGCGTGGCGACGACCGGCGAGATCGACGATGCGATCCGCTTCGGTGCAGGCATCCGCTGGTCGTTTATGGGCACGTTTCTGACCTACACGCTGGCCGGCGGCGATGCTGGCATGCGCCATTTCATGCAGCAGTTCGGTCCGGCTCTGGAGCTGCCGTGGACCAGGCTGGTGGCGCCCAGGCTCACGGACGAGCTGATCGACCGCGTCGTCGACGGCACGGCGGAACAGGTAGGGCCGCGTTCGATCAAGGCACTGGAACGTTATCGTGACGACTGCATTACCAGCGTGCTCGCGGCGATTGCTGAGACCAAGGCGCGTCACGGTCTGCATCCGGACGAGTGACAGGCCGCGCAATACACCAGTAGAGGTTGATCTGCCGCACAATGGGCCGGTTGCGGGGCGCGCCGAGCCCGGTGCAGGCGCTGCGAGCGCACGTTGCCACGAACGAAGGAGAGAGGACTGAAGATGTCGCATAACCTGCTGCTGCCGGCGTATCGCGATACCGTACGCGCGGAGTGGGTCGACTATAACGGCCACCTGCGCGACGCGTTCTACATGCTGATTTTCAGCTTCGCGACGGACGCGCTGATCGATGAGATCGGTCTGCCCGATGCGGTGCGCCGCGCGCGCGGCCGTTCCATCTACACGCTGGAGGCGCATATCAACTACCTGCATGAGATCAAGGAGGGCGCTCAGGTGCGCGTTGAGATGCGATTGCTGGCGCATGACGCGAAGCGCCTGCATCTGTACCTCGAGATGTTTGCCGACGACGGCGCAGAGCCGGTGGCGGCAAGCGAACAGATGCTGCTGCATGTCGACACCGGCGGTCCGCGTTCGGTGGCGTTCGACGACGATGTCGCCGCCCGCGTGCAGGCACTCGCTACGGCGCATGCAGCGCTGCCGCTTGCACGCTATGCAGGGCACGTGATCGGTTTGCCGGCGAAAGCGCGCAGCTAACCGGCGCGTACGAAACAGCGGACTGCGAAGGAACGACACCATGCTGGAGCGTGAAATCGCGGCGTTCGTCGAACGGACCGATACGATCTATCCCGCCAATACGGCAACGCTATCCGCCGCTCGACAGCGCGCGATCTACGACCGCTATGCCGCCGCCTTTACGCCGCCGTTGTCTGCGGGTCTACACGTGGAGAACGCGAGTTTCACCGCTTCATTGGGCCACTCAATCGGCTTGCGCTTGTACCGGCCGGCTGCGGCCAATCCCCAGCGGGCAGGCACGGTGCTGTACTTTCATGGCGGCGGTTTTGTGGTCGGCTCGCTGGATAGTCACGAGATCGTGACGGCGCGTCTTGCGGCCGATACAGGCCTCTGCGTGATCGCGGTGGATTACAGACTCGCGCCCGAACATGGCGTGCCCGCTGCGCATGACGACTGTCTTGAGGTCACTCTTGCGGCGCTCGCGGGCCGCTTGCCGTTCGCCTCGTTACCTGCGCCGTTACTGCTCGCAGGGGACAGCGCAGGGGGCAATCTGGCGGCGAGTGTGGCGATGGCGTTACGCGATCGCGGCACGGATGGGATGGCCGGCTTGGAGGGTGTGCGTGGTGTAGCGCTGATTTACCCGATGCTCGGTGCCGAACCGCAACTGCCGGCCCGTGAAACCGAAGCGCATGCCCCGCTGCTCACGCTCGCTGACGTATACGCTTTTCGGCGTCTTTACTGGGGTAATAGATGGGATGAAGGCCACGAAAACGCAGCCGTGCCAGCATGGACGCTACCGCTTCATGCAGACCGTTTCGACGGCTTGCCCGCGACGCTGGCGATAGGTGTCGAACACGATCCGCTGCGCGACGACGCGCGCGTGTTCGTCGAGCGGATCCAGGCTGCCGGTGGCGAGGCCCAGGCATGGTTGGGCGAAGGATTGGTGCACGGCTGTTGGCGCGCGCTCTCGACCAGCCCCGGCGTGCAACAGTTGCACGCCACTGTCTGCCGCTTCCTGCTCGACACGCTGCGCCGGCCAGACTGACTTCCGGCAGCGGCTTAAGCCGCTGCTTTCAATTCCCCAACCAGACTGCACAGCGTCTCTACGGAAATCATCGCGGAGGCGTTCGACGGCGCAGGGCGTTCGGCCGGTTTGAACACCGCGTCGCCGCGCCGGATCTTGCGACGCGACACCGCGCACGTACCCGACGTATGCGCGGAACGGCGGCGCCAGCGTTGCTCGCCGTAGTGACAGCGCCCAGGCTCGACCCAGCGGATCACCAGCGTCGTGTCGGAGCGCTCCAGAATCTCGATACGTACGCCATTGACACCGTCAAGGGGGAAGGACTCTATGGTCTTCATGGTCGGCTCCGTATATGTGGTGTGCCGAATGTATTCCTGCGCGAGCCTGAGAGCCATTGTGCGCCAGTTGAAACACTGTTCTCTAAACAGCAACAATGCCACTTGACTTCAGCGAAGATACGAAAAGACGCGGGTTTGCGGGCGGATTACTGCGCGTTTTTCTTATAGAGCGGATTTTTGCAACGCAGTGTTGTTTGCAGCGCGACATGCGATGACGTGCAATGAGGCTGCGAATGGCCGGATGGACGGCGCGGGGCTCTGCGTCCTTTAAGATGTGAACATTGACGAGCCGAGCCGGGGCTAGTGTAGCTGGTTTGAGATTTTCCGGTCGGCTCGTGCACATATTTCACAGAGGTCATATGGTCACACGCCCGCCCGCAGCTACGCCTTCGCCCGAACCCGACACGCCGAGCCGCCGGAAAATGCAGCAGGTGGCCTCCGCCGTGCTGTATATCGGCCTGGTGCTGCTGGCTTTGTGGATCATCCGCGCTTTCCTGCCGGCCGTCGGCTGGGCCTGCGTGATTGCGATTGCGTTGTGGCCGGTGCTCCGCAAGATCGAAGATCACAGCTGGTTCACGGGACGCACCACGCTGATCGCCATCATCCTGACGGTGGCGATCGCTCTGCTGGTCGTGCTGCCGGTGGCGATCGGGATTGGCCAGGCGAGCCACGAAGCGCACGATCTGCTGGTGTGGTTCAAGAGCGTGCAGGAAAACGGTATCGCCATGCCGGACATCGTGCAGCGTCTGCCGTTCGGCTCGCAGCAGGTGGCGGCGTGGTGGCAGGCGAATCTTGCTCAGCCGCTGCGCGAGTCGCCCGCCATGAAGGGACTGCACGGCGAAGCGGTCGTCACCTTCGGCCGGCACTTCGGCGCGCGCGCTGTCCGGATTCTGGTGGTGTTCGGTTTTATGCTGGTCACGCTGTTCGTGATCTTTCAGGCGGGGCCGCGTCTTTCGGGTGCGTTGCTCAAAGGGGCGCAGCGCGCTTTCGGCAGCAACGGGGCGCAGCTTCTCGAACGGATGGCCGCCGCCGTGCGCGGCACCGTAGCAGGTCTCGTGGTGGTGGGGATCGGCGAAGGCGCGCTGCTTGGGGTGGCCTATGGTCTCGCCGGCGTGCCGCACGCCGCGCTGCTCGGCTTCGTGACCGCGGTCGCCGCCATGCTGCCGTTCTGCGCGCCCATCGTGTTCTGCGCCGCGGCGTTGTGGCTCTTCGTGCAGGGGATGGTGGCGTGGGCTATCGGCCTCGCTGTGTTCGGTTTCGTGGTCGTGTTCATTGCGGAACACTTTGTGCGGCCCGTGATCATCGGCAACTCGACTCGCTTGCCGTTCCTGCTGGTGCTGTTCGGGATTCTGGGCGGCGCTGAAACCTTCGGGTTGCTCGGTCTGTTTATCGGCCCTGCACTGATGACGGTGCTGATGGTGTTGTGGAAGGACTGGGTGCAATAGTTAGTGGTGGCTGGAGCGCTGGTTTGCGGTAGCTTCGGCTCGAGGTCCAACGCTGCGGCTGCGGCTCAGTCTCCGTATCCCGTTCCAGCGCCGTTTCCCTCGCCGTCTTGCGCGGCGCCCGCGTTGCCCGGCTAATGCTCCGGCGGTTGCTGCGCCGCCGGCTTCGCGCAGGCGAGCGTGTATTTCAAGGCGGCGGGTAGCAACACGCTCCACACGGCCCACGTATGCGCGCCGTCGATGATGCGCAGCGCCGCCGGATTGCCCGCCAGCCGCAGGTTGGTATAGAGCACGGAGGCATCGGCCTGGATCGTCAGGTCGTCGTCGCCGGCGCCGATGAACATCGGCAGCCGGTACGGGCCGCTCATATAGCGGTCCCATTGCGCCGGATAGTTGAGCGCGTGCCACACGTGCGGATCGAACTGACGCTCGCCGAACACGCCGACGCGGCGCGCGGCGGAGGCCGGCGGCGGTTCGTTCGGATAGATCGCCGGGCTCAGCAGCATGGCGCCGCAGAACTGCTCCGGCTGCGTCATCGCGTAACGCAGCGCGCCGAAGCCGCCCATCGAAACGCCACCGATCATCCGGCCGTTGCGCTGATTCGCCACCGCGTATTGCGTTTCAACCTCCGGCAGCAGGTCGCTGAAGAACGCCGTTTCCATTTTCTCCTTGCGATCCACGTACCAGTCCGTGCCGCCTTGCGGCATGACGATGACGACGGGCGGAATCTCCCTGTGTTCGATCAGCGCATCCGCCGTGCTTTGCAGATGGCCCTGCGAGATCCAGTCATTGGCGTTGCCGTTGTTGCCGTGCAGAAGGTACAGCACGGGGTAGCGTGGACCGTTGACCCGGTAACCGCTGGGCAGGTAGACGGTGTAGGACCACTCGCGTTCGAGCGCAGCCGCGTGGAAACTGCGGCTGACCACCATGCTGGCGAGCGCGGCCGTGCTGCCGGCAGCGGTTGACGCCACCGCGGCCACGGCGGTGAGGGCGAGCGGGAGCAGCGCGGAACGTGTCAGTCTGAACATGGCGGTGAAGGAAGGGCCGCTGCGCGACGGTGCGGCTTTGATGCTAGCAGTCTCGCCGTTCAGCGTGGCGAGGCGGGATGACGCGTGATCTGGCCGGAACGCCCGCCTTACGCGGCTTCACGGCGCTCAACTGGAAACGCCGCCCGTGGTCCTCGCGCGCCACGTCAGCATGCGCGCAAGCGGTTCGGACGCTCGCGCGACCATGAACAGCGCGCCGACCGCCACAGCGTCCGCGACGAGCCCGAGCGGGATGTCGAGATACCCGTCGGTGGCGGTGTACAGCAACGAATCCACCACCAGCGAGATCACGGCCCCCGCCACGAAGCACAGCAACCCCTTGCGCCCGATCATGCCGACCCACGGCAGCCATCGCGCGAGCTTCTTCCCCCAGCCGAGCCGGATGAGATTGGCGACGAGCCACGCGATCGCCAGAAAATTGCCTGCGCGCAGCCACGAAAGGTTCTGCTTGAAACTGGCGTCGAGCGGGGCGGGTTCGATAACCAGTTTGTAGTAGGCCGCGGCCACGACGATGCCGAACGCCAGCACGCTGACGAGCCATCCGCTCCGATGCGCGCTGAGCCTCTGATAAACCGGCTGGCAACGCGCCAGCACGCCAAGCACGAACAGCAGTTGCCAGGCGAGCGGGTTGAAGTCCCATTGCGTGTCTTCGACGGCGGGCAGATAGCCGTTGAGCGACGGCGCGAGCGCCCACAGCGCGAGGCTGCCGGCCAGCAGCCACCATGGCCGGCGGCGCGCCAGCGGCAGGACGAGCGGCACGCTCAGCGCGAAGAACGCATACATGGGCAGCACCGACGCCAGATACGGCTGGCGCCGGAACAGCAGGATGTCGCGCAGGGCGGAGAGGGGCGCGTCCATGAAGTCGTCGAGGTCGGTGATGGTCAGATTCGGTGCATCGACGCTGAAGGCGATCAGGACCGCACTGACCAGCAGCATCAGACCGGCCGTGACGAGAAAGGCGCGATAGATCTCGAACGAGCGCCGCAGGAAGCGCTGCCGCGCGGCCGCCTCGGTGCGCCGCGCGGCGAGCGTGGCGTAGGCGGTGGCCGTGGCGAAGCCGCCGAGGAACACGAATACCTCCGCGGCGTCGCACAGCGCATAGGCGTGCAGCGTGACGCGCGACAGGATGCTGCCGCCGATGTGATCGACTACGATGAACAGGAGGACCAGTCCGCGAAAGAAGTCGAGTTCGGGCAGACGGGAGGATGACTTTTGCATTGCGTATAACCGAGGGGAGTTCTGCTGGGCGAAGCCCATTTCTTTCGGAATTATTTCATGAACTTACGATTGAGTGTGCGCAAGCGGGCTCGGCCGATCGTAATAGGCCGTCGGGCGGGACAAACCGACCCCAATCCCTAACTGCAAAAATGCGCAATGCCGATTTCGCGCGCGTGGGCATTTAGCAACGATTTGCCGGGGGTCAACTTGTCCCAATGGACGGCCTACTATCGGTGTGCAAGCATCGTTTAACACTCGTGAACGTTAAAGCCCCAATGTAGGTGCTGCTGAAAAATAAGAAGAGCTTTCTCAAAGTTGGCTAGCGGTTGGCTAATGATTAGAGATTCGGGAGATCTTCATGAAAAAGAACATGATTGCGCTGGCTGTGACCGCAGCCGCCGCTCTGCCTGTGCACGCACAGAGCAGCATTACGCTGTACGGGGTGATCGACGAGGGCATCAACTACACGAACAACGCGGGCGACAAATCCGCCTACCAGCTGGAGAGCGGCTACGCGCAAGGCAGCCGCTGGGGTCTCAAGGGTTCGGAAGATCTGGGCAGCGGCCTGAAGGCCATCTTCGACCTTGAAAACGGTTTCGACGTGAACAGCGGTGCGCTTGGCCAGGGTGGCCGCATGTTCGGCCGCCAGGCGTTCGTCGGCCTGACGGCGGCCAATTACGGCACGATCACGCTGGGGCGGCAGTACGACTCGGTGGTCGACTATCTCGCCCAGGCCACGGCAAACGGCAACTGGGGCGGTTATCTGCTCTCGCACCCTTACGACAACGACAATACCGACAACTCGTTCCGCGTGAACAACACGGTCAAGTACACGAGTCCGGATTTCTCGGGCCTGCAGTTCGGCGGCACCTACAGCTTCAGCAACGACACCAACTTCGCCAACAATCGCCAGTACAGCCTGGGTGGCCAGTACACGAACGGTGGCTTGCTGCTGACCGGGGCCTACCTCGAAGCGAACAATCCAGGACTAAGCGCGGACGGCGCCATTGCGACCGACGACGCGAATTTCATCTCGGAGCGCTTGCGCATTTTCGGCGGCGGCATCAACTACACGTTCGGTGCCGCGACGCTGGGCTTTGCCTATACGAACACGAACGTCGGCGAGCCGTCCGCGACCGACACCTCGGTCTACGTGGGGGCGATCACGCCGCCCAACGGCGGCACGCTGACCGCGCTCAAGTTCCAGAACTTCGAAATCAACGGCAAGTACCAGTTCACGCCGGCCTTCTTTGTCGGCCTGCAGTACATCTATACGGCCGCGACCATGGATGCGACCTCGGGCAACGAGAATCCGAAATATCACACGTTCGGGCTGATGGCCGACTACAACCTGTCGAAGCGCACGGACTTCTATTTCCAGGCGGCCTATCAGAAGGTGGCCGGCGACAAGACCGATACCGTGCTGGACGACGCCTATATTCCCGGCTCGGCGGGTGTGTCGTCGAGCGCGAACCAGTTCGCGGTGCGCGCGGCGATCCGTCACAAGTTCTGAGCGGCCGGCGCGTTCAGGTCCACACGCTATCTGGTAGCTGAAGAGAGAAACGGCCTCGGGGCCCTGTGGGTCCGCGAGGCCGTTTGCGCGTTTCGGTCAATTCAGACCGGCACGCGGCGTGGATTTAACGCGCGGTGTGGCCGTAATTGGGTTCGGCGGCGCCGTTCACCGTCGTGCCGGGCAACGCGGGCGTGTGGTCGGCATGTTGCGCGACGGCCGGCGTTGCACCCGCGCTCGCAGGTGCGGCTGTGCCGGTACCGGTCGCCGCGAGACCGGGAACCAGTCCTTGCAACGACCCGCCGGAGAGACCGACTTCGTTCAGCAACGAATCGATCAACGGCGCATGCGCACGATAGGCGAGGGCAGCGGACATGGCCTGCTCGGCCAGGTTGGTGCCGTTATGTCCGGCCGACAGGCCCGAGCCGCCATCTGCACCATTGCTGCCGCCATTGCGATTGAGGCCGTCGACCTGGATGATCTTGATGCCGTCGATCGACTTCATCGGCTCGACGGTCTGCTGGATCACGGCCGGCAGCGCTTGCAGCAGGGCGAGCTTGAACTTGAGGCTGGTCTGGTCCGACGACAGCGCATTGATCGCGTCGTTGAGGGCGCGCTGCGCCTCGGCCTCGGCGAGGCCTTTCTTGCGGGCCGCTTCCGCCAGCTCGACGATGGCGGTGGCCTGCATCTGCGCGGCCTCGCGTTCGGCGCGCGCCTGGGTGGTGACGTGCACGGCGCTGGTTTCGGCCTGCTGGGCCGCCTCGATCAGCGCGACCTGCTTGGCGCGGTCGGCTTCGGCGGTGCGGCGGGTGGTTTCCACCAACTGTTCGGCCTTCACGGCCTCTGCGAGCGCCTCGTTGGCGCGAGCCTGAGCCTGCGACTGCGCTTCCGATTTCGACGCAATCACAATGGCCTTGTCCTGCGCGGCGATTTCCGTGACCTTGGCTTGCTCGATGGCCGCCATCTGGGTCACCTTGGTCTGCTCGATCTCTTTCACGCGCACTTCGCGCTCGGCTTCGACCTTGCGCGTGCGCACGGCCTGTTCGCGCTGGATCTCCGATTCCTGCACCTGCCGTTCCGCGGCAATCCGGCTTTGTTCGGCTTCCTGATGACGCTCGGCTTCATACGCCGCGATGCGCGCGCTCTGCTCGGCCGTGCGGGTCTTCACCTGCTGTTCCTGCTCGAGCTTCATGAACGATTCCTGCTGCTCGATCTCGAGTTTCTTCGCGAGCGCATCGCGGTTCTTTTCGCGCACCGATACTTCGGTATCCTGCTCGACTTCGTTGCGTTCCTTGCGGCGCCGTTCGGTTTCCTGGGTGAGTTTGGTCAGGCCTTCGGCGTCGAACGCATTGTTCGGGTCGAAGAATTCCTTCGAAGTCTGGTTAAAGTTGGTCAGCGATACGCTTTCCAGTTCCAGGCCGTTCTTCGTCAGGTCTTCCGCGACGGTGTTCTGCACGCCCTGCACGAATTTTTCGCGGGCGTCCTGCAGGTCTTGCATCGTCATCTGTGCGGCGGTGGAGCGCAGCGCGTCGACGAACTTGTCGTCGACCAGCGCGCGCAGATTTTCCGGCGCATTGGTGCGTTGGCCGAGCGTCTGGGCCGCCGTCGAGACGCCTTCGGAGGTCGGTTTGACGCGCACGAAGAACGCCACCACCACGTCGACGCGCATGCGGTCCTTGGTGATCAGGCTGTCGCGCGTGGAGCGGCTCACTTCGAGCTTCAACGTATTCATGTTGATGGGTACGACTTCATGAAACACCGGCAGCACGACCGCGCCGCCGCTCATGATGACCTTTTGCCCACCGAGGCCGGTTCGGACGAAAGCGCGTTCCGCCGACGCGCGCACATACAGCCGCGCAAAGATCAGACCGATGACCGACAGGCCAATGACAACCGCAAGACCGGTGGCACCCCAGAAGAATATGGCATCCATGTTGTTCTTCAACTCCCATTAAAGAGGACTGCGTGACAAATCGGCAGGTACACCGCGCATGGCTGGCGGCGGCGAACCTGCGGGTAAAGCGGCTACAACAGATCTGGCCGCGGGTTGGCGATCGCGCGATACAGCGACCCGGACACCCGCGAGACGATCAATACGGTCGATCCCCGCGCAAAACGCGCTTCCGGATCGTCGGGTTCGATGCGTAGGTAATGCGGCTGACCGTATTCGTCGACGAGGCGCGCTTCGGCAGGATTGCCGGGCGATGCTTCGCCTGTGACGATCTGGGCCGTGCGCCCGACAAAGTCGGCCTCGGAGAGGGCGGAGGTTTCGTTCTGCGGCAGATAGTGGCCCACGAGGCCGCCGGTCTGGCGCACGAACGGCAACGCGCCGAATGCGGCGATGAGCGCGGCGACTGGAGGCGGCAGCATGAAGCCGGCGAGCGCATGCAGCAGCGATTGCAGCACCAGCCCGACAATCGCGAAGCCGAGCAGGAACAGGATCAGCAGAATCAGCAGCGGCACGCGTCCGAGGTGCAGCCAGCCGAGCAACTGACCGACGACGCCGGTATCGGCCGCCGCGCCGGAATGGTCGATGCCGAAGTGGCTGACCAGCATGCTGCCGGCGTGTTCAGTGACGCTGAGTCCGAACAGCAGGGTGATGCCTTCGAGCGCGCCGATAGCGATCATCAGTCCGATCGCGGCCACGAACGGGGCATTACCCGGTAAGAGAAGCGGAGTCATTGTTGTTGTGTTCCCCGAATGAATGCGTGGATCAGGCGTCCTCGCCGACCGGTCTGCCGTTCACGGCTTTCAGACGCGCGACGCGTTCGCTGATGCGCTGTTCCTTGTGCAGCGTTTCGAGCCGCCGCAGCAATGACGGATCGGCGCTGGCCGGCCCGGTATGCAGGCCGGCGACGCCGGTGGCGCCCGTCATGGTGCGGTTGAAACCCTGCTCGAGCTGGTCGGCGCGAATGCCCGCTGCCGCGCCCGACACGCCGTCCACGCTGCTTGCGCGCTGCGCGACCGCCCGCGAGGCGATCATCTCGCCCAGCGCCTGCTCCATCTCGGCGCGTTTGGCGCGCAGACCGAGCAGATCGGATTCGGCCGCGCCGGCGTGTTCGATGGCTTCCTGCAGCGCCTGATTGAGCGTGCCGAGCTGGTCTTCCAGATCGATCTGCCGGCTGGCGCCCGCGTGCGTTGCCGCTTCGTCGCCTTGCGCCAGTGCCGTGGCGATGAGTTCGTTCAGGCGCTCGATTTCGTTGTTGACGCGCGTGATCGCCTTGGTGGCCTGGTGCCGTGCCGCTTCGTGACGGCCCAGCTCGATGCGAGCCTGGGCGATCACTTCGTCGAATTCGCGCAGGTACTGCTCCAGTACGGCCTGCGGCGTACGGCTTTCGAGCGAGCTGACCAGGGCATGCACGTTGGCCGTCAGCAGTCGTTTGACACGGTTACCCAGACGTTCTGTCGTCATGTTGTTTCTCCTGGATAAAGCGGGATATCGAGGGTGCGATGCGGTGCTTCGCGTTGCGGTGAGCCTGTCAGCCGGGCGGACGCGCAATCTGCACGACCTGCACGAGTTCCTGCAACTCCGCCACGTAGCGGTTCAGGACCGTGGGGTCGTAAGTGGGCGGCCGCTGGGTGACGGCGAGGCGCACCAGACCCAGCAGCATGCGCATGGCTTTGGCGGTGAGACGTGCCTCGATCTCACGCGCCATCTCGGCGACGCGCTTGCCCTCGGGCAGCGCGGTGACGAGGCTTGCCATCAGCTCCGGCAGTTGGGTGGTGAGGAGCGCAACGATCTCCGAATGCGAGTGCGTGGCGTGCTCGTAGGCCTGAGTGGCCTCCTGTAGCGGCCGCACCTGCTCGCGCATCAGGGCGGCACAACTGACGTAGTCGTTCTCGCCGTTCGCGCGACGTTGGGCGTCGGCGATCAGCGCACGGATCTTGTCGCTCGGGCTGGACGCGCCCTGCAATTGCAGGCTCGACAGCCACGCGAGGTCGTCTTCGGGAATGCGCACGGATACGGTTTGCATGACACAGCACCTGTTTCGGATTCGCTGAAAACCAGCATAGTACAAACGTATGCGTTTGTACACGTTTGTCACAGGGTTGTGTCAGCCGCGCCTCCTGAGGTATTCCGCATGCATAGATGAAAAGGCGCTGAGGCTTACTGGGCGGGCTTCACGGGGTTTTATGCCGCCTGAATGCCGTGTCGTTTTTTTTTGCGGCTGCCGGCCGATGCGCAGGCTGTCATGCAACTGCTCGCCCCACCCAACCCGCTCACCCCAGCAGATTCAATGCCGCATACTGCAGCAACATGATCGTCTTCCCATCCACGATCTCGCCACCCCGCACCATCGCCAGCGCTTCATCGATCGGCAGCTCCAGCACTTCGATATCCTCACCTTCGCTGGCGACACCGCCGCCGTCGCTCACCTTCGCGGCCGCGGCGTATTCGGCGACAAAGAAGAACAGCTTCTCCGTGACCGAACCCGGGCTCATAAACGCCTCGAACACCTTGCGCACCGCATGCACGCGGTAGCCGGTTTCCTCTTCGACCTCGGCGCGGATGCGCTCCTCCGGCGACGCGGCTTCCAGCAGACCGGCCGGCGCCTCGATCAGCATTCCATCGTGACCGTTGACGAACGCCGGTAGCCGGAACTGGCGCGTGAGCACCACCGTGCGGCGCACCGGCTCGTAAAGCAGCAAGGTTGCACCGTTGCCGCGGTCGTAAGTCTCGCGGCTCTGGCGTTGCCAACTGCCGTCGGCGCGCCGGTAGTCGAAGGTGGTTTTCTTCAGCACGTACCAGTCGTCGGACAGCACCTTGACGTCGACAATACGCACCCGGTCGGCAGTTTCGTTCATTGTGGCTCCATGAAAGCGCGGCCTCAGCCGCGAGATTTCATGTTATCGTGCAATATCGTGCAAAAACAAGATATTTCATGCATTGCGTGCCGGGTGCCGGTCCAGCACCCGATGCACCGACCCATCCGCATTTAACTTCGCCTTATCCCATGCTGACATCGCAAAGAAAGCAGTTGATCCTCGACGCGCTCAAACGCGACGGCCAGGTGATCGCCAAGAGTCTGAGCAGTGAATTTGCCGTGTCGGAAGACACCATTCGCCGCGATCTGCGCGAACTCGCCGCCGATGGCTACCTGCAGCGCGTACATGGCGGCGCATTGCCGGCGTCGCCGGCTGCGGTGGATCTGGCCGGGCGGCAAGGCATCGAGTCGGCGTCGAAGGCGGCCATCGGCAAGGCCGCGGCGCAGATGATCGTGCCCGGCCAGATTGCGATCGTCGACGGCGGCACGACCGCCGTGCAACTGGTGCGCCATCTGCCGCTGGATCTACGCGCGACGATCGTCACGCATAGCCCGACCGTTGCCGTCGAACTCGGCGATCACGCGGGCGTGGAGGTCATCATGATTGGCGGGCGCCTGTACCGGCATTCGATGGTCAACGTCGGCGGCGCCGCTATCGAGGCGCTGAGCCATATTCGTGCGGACCTCTATTTCATGGGCGTGACCGGCGTGCATCCCGAGGCCGGCCTGAGTACCGGCGATCTCGAGGAGGCCTACATCAAGCGGGCGCTGGCGGCCCGCGCGGCCGAAACGGTGGTGCTGGCGTCCGCGGAGAAGCTCAACGCGGCTTCTGCGTTCATGATCGCGGAAGCGTCGGCGGCTCATGCCATCGTGGTCGAGAAGGAAACCGCGGAGGCGCTCACGGCGCCGCTCGAGGCCTTGGGTATCGCGATCGTGCGGGCGTGAGACAGCCGTAGCGGCGGCGCCTCAAATATATCAGGATTCCAGATCAATTAGCCCTTTCATATCGAATCCGTTATTTGAGAGATAGCGGACAATTTGTTACTCATTCTCCGTCCAACAGGGCGATAATCCCGCGCTTTGCCTCGTTATTGCAGGGCAGGGAAGTTGGCAACACCAGCACGTTCACGAGCAGTTCAAGGTCAATCAGATCGACTGCGGCGGCGCCGATGTTCTGCGCCGCCGCACGTCGCCGGTATGCCCGGACGAATGCGTCCGGGATTCGCCTGATTCTCAACGCGGTGTGTCGTCACAGGCTTGCGCAGCCTGTGGGGATCACGCGCGCGTCGTGCTGCCCGCTGGCGTTGCCGCCGTCGTTCACTAAAGGAGAAGTCCATGGGGAAACTCGACCTTTCGCGTCGCAGTTTTCTGAAGGCCAGCGTGCTTGCGGGCGTATCGGTGTATATCGCGCCGATCGGCAGCCGTGCGTTCGCTGCGTTGTTCGAAGACAGAATTCTCACGCCGGTTCAATGGGACGCGGCCAATGGGCAGGCCAGATTCCGTATCGACGGCATCGCCAAGGTGACCGGCGCGAAAGTGTTCGCGCGCGACGTCCGTGCCGCCGACATGCCGCATTGGCCCAAACAGCAGGCGCATGCCTTCATCCTGCGCACGACTCAGGCCGACCGCCTTTACGAAGGCTTCGACCTGGCGCTGCTGGGCGACGAACTGCAGCCCGACCGCATCGTCACCGCGGACGATCTGACGCGCGACCGCCTGATCTTCCCCGCCTTCTATGGCGACGACATGTTGCTGCCGCCGGGCAAGACGCCCGCGTATCTCGGCCAGGCGGTGGCGATCCTGATCTATCACGACTTCGCGCGTTTCCGCTTTGCCAAAGACCGGCTCAAGTTCCACGACGAGATCATCCGTTACGGCGCGCAGACGGGGCCGCTCGAGCGCGATCCGTGGGGCACGTTCCGCTTCGTGCGCGTGGGCGGCAAGACGCCTTATGACGACGACACCTTCTCGAGCCTGAAGAATGCGCCGGTGTTTCCGAGCATGATGCGCAAGCATCAGCCGGTCTGGCCGGACGGCAAGGAACACGGCAAGCTCGACGAGCAGGGCATGTTCTACGCCGGACAGATCCAGCAGGAGCTCGAACATCCGTCCGCGGACTGGCTGGTGATGGAGCGCGAGTACAACACGCAGTCCATCGACACCGCCGCGCTCGAACCCGACAACGCGAATTGCTGGTATGACGCGGCGACGCAGTCGCTGCATATGGTTGTGCCGACCCAGGCGCCGCAGGAAGTCGCGGACAGCGCGGCGGGCATGGTGGCGAAGTGCGCGTTCCCGGTGAAGAACCTGTTCCTGCACCCGTGCTACACGGTCGGCTACGGTTCGAAGGACCACTTCAATGTGCCGTTCTACGGCCTCGTCACCGCCATGTATGCGGGCGGTCGTCCGGTGCGTCTTGCCAACGACCGCTACGAGCAGTTCCAGACGTCGCTCAAGCGTCACGCGTTCAAGATGCATTACCGCATTGCAGTCGATAAGAAGACCGGCCTGCTGCAATCGTTCAAGGCCGAGATGGAAGCGAACGGTGGCGGGCGCTGCAATTTCTCGCCGTCGGTGGCGATGGTCGGCGCGACCGCGGCCCAGTCCATCTACTACTTCCCGAAGAACGACCTGGCGGCCGTTGCGATTGCTTCGCGTGCCATCGACGCCGGTTCCGCGCGCGGCTACGGCACGTTGCAGAGCATGGCCGCCACGGAAATGATGGTCGACGAGATGGCCGCGCAACTGGGCATCGATCCCATCGCGTTCCGTTTGAAGAACGCGTTGCGCTCGGGCATGAAAAACACCCAGGGCGCGGTGCCGGCCGGCGCGATTCGTGTCGACGAAGTCCTGCAGAAAGCGCAGGTGCATCCGCTGTGGGTGAATCGCGCGAAGAAGAAGCTCGAATACGAACTGCTGCATCCGGGCAAGCGCTATGGCGTCGGCTTTGCATGCGTGCAAAAGGACTTCGGCACGGGCGCCGAAGCGTCGCTCGCAAAGGTCGAATTCAGCGCGGACGGCAAGATCAGTCTGCATCACAGCGCCGCTGAAATCGGCACGGGCATGTCCACCTCGCAAGCGATTGCGGTGGCGAAGCGGCTCGGCATGCCGGCCACCGAGGTGCGCGTGGCCGTCACCGACTGGCCCGATCTGCCGGTCGTCACGAGCGGCGATCCGTACATGATGTCGCAGGCCGAGCAGGACAGGCTGTCGGCCAATCCGCGTTGGTCGCCGAATTACTCGTCGCCGTCGAGCGCGACCAACTCCGCGTTCTATTTCACGCACAGCACGCGCGAGGCCGCTCGCGTCGTCTTCACGCAGGGCCTGTGGCCGGCGGCCATGGCGATCTGGACCCAGGGGCCAGGCGGCGGTCAGGCGGCGCCGCTGGTGGTGCGCATCGAGGACGCACGCTGGGTCGACGGCAAGCTGTCGGCGGCGGGACTCGAAGCGCTGCCGTTTGCGCAACTCGCGAAGAAGGCCCACGAACTCGGACTCGTGACGGGCGCGGCGGTGCACGTGTTCAACCGCTGGCAGTGGACCGAGGCGGAGTTCGCGATCGACGGCGGCCTCGAGCGTCTGCCGGTCGATGCGCTCTCGCTGCGCTACGGCGATAACGCTGCCGCCGACAAAAAGAAGCAGCAGACCACGGCGAATCGATACCGCGTGCTCGATCGTCAGCGCGTGTTCATTCCGCCAGTGCAACGTAACAACGCGGCGGTCACGTATTACAGCGCGGTCGGCACGCTGGTCGAGCTGGCCGTGCATGAAGCGAGCGGCAAGGTCGAACTGCTCGCGCACCACTCGATCATGGAGTGCGGCAACCAGATTGCGCCGCAGCTCGTCTCGGGCCAGTTGCAGGGCGGTCTCGCCATGGGGATCGGCCACGCCCTGCACGAGTACCTGCCGCTCTACGAAGACGGTCCCGGCAACGGGACATGGAACTTCAATCGCTACCAGTTGCCGCGTGCGAAAGATGTGGCCGTCTGGACCCAGACCGGCGAAGTACTGCCGCCGCTCACGGAAAGCGATCCGCCCAAGGGTATCGCGGAAGTGGTGATGATCCCGGTTGTCGGCGCGCTCGTGAACGGTATCGCGCATGCCATTGGACATCGTTTTACCGACCTGCCGGTTACCCCGCAAAACATTCTGGAGGTGCTCGCATGACGACGGCCCTGAATCAAACACCCGGCCGCGCCGCTAGCGCCACGCCGGCCTCGGATGCCGTCGCGCAAACGGCGAGTGCGCCGGTCGTGGAACGGCCGCTGACGCAATTCCGCGCGCAACCGCTGACGCTCAAGGTGAACGGCCGCGACGTGACGGTGCAGGTGCCGACCGGTCTGATGATGATCGACCTGCTGCACGAATACCTCGATCTGACCGGTTCGCGGCTCGGCTGCGGGCAGGGCGTCTGTCACGCCTGCGTGGTGATTCTCGACAAGCCGGATGGCACGAGCGAGGAAGTTCGCACCTGTATCACGGGCGCGAATTTCTTCGACGGCAAGTCGATTCGCACCATCGAAGGTCACGCGCAGCGCAACGGACAGGGTGAGGTAGTCGCGCTGTCGCCGATCCAGCAGAAGTTTCTCGAACACTTCAGTTTTCAGTGCGGCTACTGTACGCCCGGTTTCGTCAATGCGGCGACGGTGCTGATCGAACGTCTGAAGCGTCAGCCGGTGGCGCGGGACCAGGTAGAGGAAACCATCACCGAAGCGCTGAACGATCACATCTGCCGCTGTACGGGGTATGTGCGCTACTACGAGGCGGTGAAGGACGTGGTCATGACGATGCCGGGACTCGTCAAGGACGCCGCATGAGCCTGCGTTTCCTGACCTCGCACCTCTCGCACCTGAGCTTGCGCCCGCGCCTGTGCCGCGTTGCGCTGCTGTTGAGCGCAGCGCTGCTGGCTGCATGCGGCGATCATCACGACAACACCACGGCAGCGACGAGCGCCACAGCACTGGGCGCCGCGCCGGCAAGCACGTCGGCAAGCACGCCGGCCGACGGACAAAGCGGCGCTGCGGATCAACTGGTTCGCGGCCGCTACCTGGTGAAGGCTGCTGACTGCGCGGCCTGTCACACTGCCGCGGACGGGGCGCCGTTCGCCGGCGGCGTGAAGCTCGCGTCGCCATTCGGCACGTTTTACGGCACGAACATCACGCCGGACCAGGACCACGGCATCGGCAAGTGGAGCGTCGACGATTTCTACAAGGCGCTGCATGACGGCGTGTCGCCGGACGGCCAGTTGTATCCGGCGATGCCGTACACGTCGTACCGCCAGCTCTCGCGTGCCGACAGCGACGCCATGTATGCGTGGCTGATGGCGCAGAAACCGGCGGCGGTGGCTAACCACGCGCCTGACCTGTCGTTCCCGTTCAACCTGCGCTTTGCCGTGCGCTTCTGGAACATGCTGTTCCTGAAAGACGCATTGCCCGATGCATCGAAGGGCGGCTCGGCCGACTGGAACCGTGGCCGCTATCTGGTCAATGCGCTCGGCCACTGCGCCGAATGCCACACGCCGCGCGGCAAGTTCGGCCAGCTCGATCAGGCGTTGCCGCTTGGCGGCGGCGCGCTCGGGCGTGTCGTCGCGCCGGATATCACGCCGCACGGCTTGGCTGCCCGCGGTTGGACCGCGGCGGATCTGCAGACCTTCTTCGCAACCGGGGTCGCGCCGCAAGGCTCGGCCTTCAGCGAGATGTATCCGGTCGTGCATCTGAGCAGCCAGTATCTGAGTCGCGACGACCTGCGGGCGATGTCCACCTATCTGCTCGGCGATCAGCCGCCGGCGCCGCAGCCGCTGCAGTCGGTCTCGGCGGATGCGGCGCAACTGGCCGCCGGCCGCAATGTATACCTCGCGGTGTGTGCGGGGTGTCATGGCCGCGACGGCGAGGGCAAGCCGCACGTCGCCGTGCCGATGCACGGCAATTCGACGGTGCGGCAAACCGATCCGCATAACCTGATCGTGGCGATGCTCGACGGCATCGGCGCGCAGGATTTCCCCGGCCTCGAACGCATGCAGGAGATGCCGGGTTTTGCCGGGCAACTCAGCGACGAAGAGCTCGCGCAACTGGCGAGCTATCTGCGGGCCAACTGGGGCGGTCAGCCGGCCGATGTGACAGCGGCTGCCGTCAAGGCCTTACGCTAGGCGGCCGTATGAGATGATGGCGATACCCTTGCCACCCGCGTATCGCCATGCCGCCATCCAGCGCAACACGGGCTACCGCGCTTTCGCTGAACAGTGTCGGTAGCATTCTCGCTTCCATGTTTTGCTTTGCTGTGGTGGATGCCCTGGCGAAGACGGTCGCGCTGCAATATCCGGCCAATGAGGTGACGTTTTTCCGCATGCTCTTCGGTCTGGTGCCGGCTTTCGCGATGGGCTGCCGGGGGCCGCTTTCCGTGACCGCGCGGCTGGCCAACATCGATCTCAAAGGGCAGACGGTGCGGTCGCTAACGCTGCTCGGCGCCTCGGGTTTGTTCTTCGCCGGCTTGCCTTACGTGCCCTTGGGTGAAGCGGTCGCACTCGCGTATTCGGAGACGCTGATCGTCATCCTGCTTGCGCCGCTGATCCTGAAGGAGCGGTTGACGGGCAGCGGCGTGGTCGCGGCGCTGGTCGGATTCTGCGGTGTGTTGCTGGTGGTGCGGCCGGGCGGCAGTCAGTCGAGCTGGCTCGGTCCGATGTTGCTGCTGCTGAGCGCCTTCTGCGGCGCGCTTTCCATCGTGCAGATCAAGCGCATCCGCTCTACCGACGATTCGGTGACGACGGTGCTGTTTTTCACCCTGGTGGGCACGGTAGTGACCGGCCTGACCCTCGCATTCAACTGGCGAACACCGTCCGTGGATGCGCTGTTGATCATGGCGCTGCTCGGCGCGTTCGCGACCGCGGGACAGATTCTGATGACCGTCGCTTTTCGCCAGGCGGATGCGGGGAAGCTGGCGCCGTATAACTACACGAGCATCGTGTGGGCGGCGTTGTTCGGCTATGTCGTTTGGGGCGAGACGATTCAGCCGCTGTCCCTCGCGGGGATTGTGCTGATTGTCGGCAGCGCGATTGCGGTTGCAGTTGGCCGGAAAGATGAGGAGGGGCCGCTTGCGTGAGGAGTCTGAGGGCAGCGTGCGTGTCGCGGTCGTTACTCTGGCTGGAGCGGAGACGCGGTTTTCCTTGAGAACCGGCATCCGCGCGCATTCCGGCATGCCAATCGATTCGCTTCTCTGCAGCCAGGTTCGCATGCCGCAACCTCGCGCCGTGGGAATCGCCAATACTGCGGCGATCCCCATTTGCCGACAAGGTGAAGACGATGCTGCGGACCGGCCCCGCGACCCCCTCGCACGACGCGTCGATCCAGCGACAGACTGAATCGCACAATCAGGCGCCCACCGTCGACAGCGGGCCGTCCGCGGAGGGAAACGCTCACGCTTTATCCAGTCTGGTGGATCTGCAGCGCAGCCGGAGCCGGTCGCCCGAGCATCATGACGCGCCGGGAAGAGCGGGCAAGCGGAACTGGTCGCAGAGCGATGCGTCGACGGTTCCGGGCAGCGCACATCACGATGACGATGCGCATGACCAGCCATTCAAGAAAACCCGCCTGGAGGCTGACGCGCCGGCGTTGTCCAGCGCATCGCTTAACGACCATCCCGTTGTGCAGAAGCCGGCGGTCCAGGGGCCCCGCTTGTGGACCCATACGCCGCCGCTGCCGGGCGCAAGCAGCGTGGCCGCAGTCTCCCAAGGCGAGGGGGCCGGCAAGGGCGGGTTTGGCGGCAAGGTGATCGACGTTCCAGACCTGCCCATGCTGTCGCATGTTCCGAACGGTGAGGAAACCGCGGCAATCGGGGCACACATCAATCAGGCACTGCAGGGCAAACACGGTGACGTTCGAATGTTTGGCTATCACGTCACACCTGAGGAGTACGTCGACTCGATACGCAACGAGGGCTTCTCCGCTGAGAAGAATGAGGGCAAATCCGGTGGCATCGCGAATGCGAATATCCACGGGAAAGGTTTATATACGTCGCGCAAGCCCTGCAACGACTACGTGATGCCGGATAAGACCTACATCATGTTTGCCGTGGTCGTTCCAAAGAAGCTCGAGTTCAAGCAGACGCAGCGACCCGCGGGCAAGGCGTGGGGCAGCGAAAACCACACGGGAAGCGCACCATCGGGCGACTACGTTGAAAGCACCAGTAGCGAAGACAAAATCCATCCAGACGCCATCGCAAAGGTGGGCCTGGTCCCGATCGCCCGCATCGAACCTTCGATGTCCCCGGAACTCCTGGCAATGCGTCCGACGGCGGCGACGAGCGGGCAACCGCCCCGCAACGTCACGCCGGAACTTCACAACTGGGTCTCGGAGAAAGTCGGCAATGATCCGTCTTTCAAGGCCCTTGGGGCTTTAGACGATGACGCGAGGCTCGACAAGCTGAAGTCTGTCTCGGACCAGTTGATGACGCTTCCGGACAAGCACCCCGACGCCACCTCGAGATTGTTGATGATGGATTTGAAGAAGCGATTTTAAAAGTACGCGTGAAGCTCGCCTCGCAGCGGAGACTGCGAGCGGCGGTTAGCTAAACGTCCGTTAGTTATCCCGATCAGCGGCAAAAGCGATATCTTTCTGTGCCTCCAGCGAGCCTAGACGCTCGACCAGCGCCTTGCTGATCGACGCGTAGGCCGTACTGCCCAAGGTCAGCCGCAAAGGCGGGCGCTCGGCATCGGCCGCGTCGATCATGGCATCGACCGTTTTGACGGCATCGCCCTTGAGTACGAATGTGCCGGACGACACGGCTCTGCGGACCTCACCGGCCGGCGTATTGTCATAGCACGCCATGGGCTGCGCGTGATCCAAACCCTGGCGGAAGTGGGTGAGGGTCGGGCCTGGCTCAACGATCACGAAATCAATGCCGAAGGGCGCGACTTCCTGCGCCACCGATTCGACAAAACCTTCGATCCCCCACTTGGTGGCGTGGTAGAGGCTGAAGTTCGGATAGGCGATCTGTCCGCCCTCCGACGACACCTGCACGATACGCCCGCCACCTTGCTCGCGAAGGTAGGGCAGCACGGCACGGACGAGCTGGATCGAACCGGTCAGGTTCGTGGCGATCTGCCGCTCAAGTTGCGCGTCGCTCAGTTCTTCGGCCGCACCGAAGAGGCCGTAGGCGGCGTTGCTGACCACCACATCGATGCGCCCCATACGCTCGAAGCCATCCGCCACGGCGATTCGAATGGCCTCTACGTCCGTCACATCGAGCGAGAGTACATGCAGGCGATCGCCGTGTTGGGCCCGCAATTCGTCCAGCGCTGCGGGTTGCCGCAAGGTCGCCACCACCCGGTCGCCACGTTCCAGCAAACGTTCCGCGAGGGTACGGCCGAGGCCGGTGGATGTGCCCGTAATGAACCAGGTTTTGGCCATGATGTGTCTCCAGCGAAGGGAATAAGTGAGCTGTCGATATCCATGCTATGGCGTTATCATTGTTGGCACAATTACCTATTAATCGCATGAGATGGTGAAAATTAGCCACCAATGAACAAGCCGACACTGACCGATCTGCGAGCGTTCATGGCCGTCGCCGAGCATCGCAGCTTCCGGCAAGCTGCCGATCTGCTCGGGATCACGCGCTCCACGCTGAGCCATGCCATCCGCGGCCTGGAGGACAGCGTCGGCGCCCGTCTACTGCATCGAACGACGCGCAGCGTGTCGTTGACCGAGGCGGGCAAGCGTCTGCTGGGCCGTCTCGATCCCCTGATGAGCGATCTCGATGCCGCCTTGGAAGAAGTGGCCGGCGCGCAAGGCCACACCACGGGTACGCTGCGCATCAATGGCGGCGAGAACGCGATTCGCTTGCTGCTGCAGACCGTTGTGCCTGAATTCCTCAAGCGCTATCCCGGTGTGGAACTTGACCTGGTGGCGGAAGGACGGCTGGTGGACATTGTCGAACAGGGTTTCGATGCGGGTGTGCGATTGGGCGAGGCCGTGCCGAAGGACATGGTGGCGGTTCGTCTGGGCCCCGACATCCGCTTTCTGGCGGTCGCGTCGCCGGCCTATCTGGCGGTTCATCCTGCGCCGAAGGTGCCCGATGGATTATCGAAGCACCAATGCATCCGCCAACGTCTGCCGAGTGGCAAGCGCTATCGCTGGGAGTTTCTCAAGCGAAGACAGGAAGTGGCGATCGACGTCCCCGGCGTCCTGACGCTGGACAACAATCAGTTGATGGTCGAGGCGGCGCTAGACGGCCTGGGCATCGCTTACGTACCCGAACCCTATGCGCGTGACGCGTTGGACGATGGGCGCCTCGTGACGGTGCTGGAGGACTGGTGTCCGGTGATCCCAGGCCTGTTCCTTTACTTTCCCGGCACGCGTCATATGCCGACGAGTTTGCGGGCATTCATCGACATGGTTCGAACAGGTGCCGCCTGAGCGCAACTGCGCGACCACGCGAGACGTATGTCGGGGTGAAGACCGCTCGCTCGCGAGCGGCGGCCGCCGATACGAAAACATCCGGCATCAAAGCGTATTGCGAGCCGGCTGCAACGTGACCGCGGCGTCGTGGTCGAGGTCTCGCTCATGATTGCGCGCGTGGCGCGTGCGCCGGACAGATCGCATCTTGCGAAGGTGTCGAAGCGCCTTGCGCGCCGCGCTTGCCGCGTCCGCTAAGCGCGCTATGGATCCTGCGACGAAGACCAGGAACAACGCACCCACAATCAGGGCATACGCAGTGACGGACATCACCGCGTAGCGTGCGTTGTCGTCGTTGCTGTGGTCCGCCCATACATCGGGCAATTGAAGCAGGATAAATCCGGCGCCGGCAGCGAGCGATGCCCACAGCAGAAACACGGCAATGGAAAAGAGAAAGAAGCAGAGGCTGCGTGTGATGCCACCCGCGGCGCGTAGATAGCTCATGATCGACTCCAAGAATGGTTCTGCCCGGCGTATTTACCGGATGCAACCGGCCCTGATGTCTTGATTACGGCACGTCGAACCTATGGCTTTATGTCGAACAGGCGCTTCAAATGTGCTGAATCGGCGACGCGCGCCGCCGGTCATATCAGATGCGATGTCGATTAAACACATTGCATGCAAGCCCCCAAAATTCGGGGCAGGTGGCTGGGTCGTTCTGGATCGGAAAGTGATTAGGAATCCACGGTAATCACCAGTCCATGTGAAAAGCCTCACCTTGGCCTCTCGGTGAGGTGAGGCGGCCGGATTCCGCATTCCAACAACGCTCCGGCAGACGAGATCCCCTGCTCGAATCCCTCATCCCCGCATGAAAAATTCGCACAACGCGAATCACCCAGACAGATACCGTGCCCAACTATCGGACATCGCGCGCGTCACCCTCCGCACCATTCAAGTTTTCGCGGCATTTGCCGTTAAAGCAAACGTTATCGTGGGCGCGATTCCGCGATACCGTTCGTAAGGATTTGTATCAGTATGTTCAGACGGCTCGTTTTTTGTCTGAGGCATTTTACAATTCCGCTTGAATTTTAATCGGCTATCTGGCCCCGTTTGCAGCAGAAGGCCTCACGTTTGAGAGGTTTGGCGCACGAGCGTTAGATAGAGGGCAGGGCACGAGTGAGGGTCGCACGAGGCGGCTTTCCGTGTCGCGAGATCGCAGCGCTTCGGATGAATGCGCGCATCGCACGCGACGCGGGAACGCTCGGGTCTGCCTATGAACAAGGCAGGAGTCGAATTTGTTAAGAAGTCGTTTCGACAAAACCATGATGACCGGCATTGCAGGCGTCTGGGTCGCGGTGGCAATGAGTGGGTGTGTGAACGTGGCACAGCAGGGCGCACAGGCGGGTGTGGCAGCCTCCGGGGTGCCGGCGGCATCCTCGGCTGCGCCGGCGAGCGCAGCGTCCGATGCGGCGGCGTCCGCGGCAGCGCTGCAGGCCTCGGCAGCGGTTGCCGTGGCCAAGGCGAAGAAGAGCCCGCCGCTCGTGTATCGCGTGCGGCGCGGCGACACGCTGAGCCATATTGCGCAGCACAATCACTGCAGCGTCAAGGAGTTGCTGGCCTGGAACCAGCTCAAGCCGTCTACGCGCCTCAAGCTGGGACAGGTTCTGCATGTGGCGTCGCCGGAGACGGTGAAAGAAGCGAATGCGGCGGCGGCTGCAGCGGCCGCTGCGCAGGCTGCGGCGGCGCAAGCTGCGGCTGCGGCGAAGACGGCTGCCGCGGCGGTGCCGGCTTCGAATGTGGCGGCAGGCGCGGCAGCAAGCGCGACAGGAGCCACGGCCGCACATGCTGCGGCTGCGGCTGCGGCCTCGGCGACGACAGTCCCTCCCTCTGCATCAACCCCCGCTACCGAGTCCCCCGCGCCCGATGCGGCGCAGACGCGTGAAGTGGACGCCGAGATCGGCCGTCACGCCAAGCGCGTGACGTTGGCGTGGCCCGCGCAAGGTACGGTGGTGCAGGGGTTCCAGCCGGGCGAAACACGCGGCATCGAGATCGGCGGCAAGCCGGGCGATCCGGTGCGCGCCGCCGCGGACGGCAAGGTCATGTACGCAGGGACAGGGCTCAACGAATACGGCAGCCTGATCATCGTCCAGCACAACAAGGATTTCCTCACCGCGTACTCGCACAACCGCAAGCTGCTGGTGAAGACCGGCGACATCGTGCGTCAGGGGCAGGAAATCGCGGAGATGGGCGACGAAAACAACTCGCGCGTGTCGGTGCTGTTCGAGGTGCGCCGCGACGGCAAGCCGGTTGATCCGATGCCCTATCTGCCCGGCAAGCAAAGCTGAGTCTGCGCGCAGCAGGTTGAGGCAGCGCCGGCGTCCTGATGGACGGCCGGCGTTTGTGCTCGGTTCTCCGGTTCGCGCAAGGCAGGCTCAAAGCAGGCACTGGCCGCGGCGTTTGATTCGCCGGGCGCCAGTGCTTCGTCACGTGCCTGTCAGTCAGAACGTGTCGCCGGGGACGCGTACCCAGCCTTCCATCAGCACCCGGGCGCTGCGGCTCATGATGGCCTTCTTCACGACCCATTCTCCTTCCACCTGAGTCGCTTCCGCGCCCACGCGCAGCGTGCCGGACGGATGGCCGAAGCGCACCGCCTCGCGTTCGCCACCACCGGCGGCGAGATTGACCAGCGTGCCCGGAATCGCGGCCGCCGTGCCGATCGCCACCGCGGCGGTGCCCATCATGGCGTGGTGCAGCTTGCCCATTGACATGGCACGCACCAGCAGGTCTACGTCGCCCGCGCTGACGGGCTTGCCACTGGAGGCGACATACGCGGTGGGCGTGGCGACGAAGGCGACCTTCGGCGTGTGCTGCCGCGTCGCGATCTCGTCGAGGTGCTTGATCAGGCCCATGCGCAGCGCGCCATGAGCGCGAATGGTCTCGAACTTCGCCAGCGCCTTCTCGTCGCTGTTGATCGCGTCCTGCAGTTCGGTGCCTTTATAGCCAATCGCTTCCGCGTTGACGAAGATCGTCGGAATGCCCGCGTTGATCATGGTGGCCTTCAGCACGCCGATGCCCGGTACCTCCAGATCGTCGATCAGCTTGCCGGTGGGGAACATCGCGCCGCCCGCGCCGTCTTCTTCGGCGGCCGGGTCCATGAACTCGAGCTGCACTTCGGCGGCGGGGAAGGTGACGCCGTCAAGCTCGAAGTCGCCGGTCTCCTGCACCGCGCCGTTGGTGATGGGCACGTGGCCGATGATGGTCTTGCCGATATTCGCTTGCCAGATGCGCACGGTGGCCACGCCGTTGTGCGGAATGCGGCTCGCGTCGACCAGCCCGGCGCTGATGGCAAACGGACCGACGGCGGCCGACAGGTTGCCGCAGTTACCGCTCCAGTCGACAAACGCCTTGTCGATCGACACCTGGCCGAACAGATAGTCGACGTCGTGATCCGGCTTGCTGCTCTTTGCAATGATCACCGTCTTGCTGGTGCTCGACGTGGCGCCACCCATGCCGTCGATCTGTTTGCCGTACGGGTCCGGGCTGCCGATCACGCGCAGTAGCAGCGCATCGCGCGCGGCGCCGGGCACCTGAGCGGCTTCGGGTAAATCCTGCAGGCGAAAGAACACGCCTTTGCTGGTGCCGCCGCGCATGTAGGTGGCGGGAATCCTGATCTGGGGTACGTGGGCCATTGTGTAGTTGTCCTGTTAAGCCGCTGCCTGCGACGATTCGAGGAAGTCCTGCGCAAAGCGCTGCAGCACGCCACCGGCTTCGTAGATCGACACTTCTTCCGCGGTGTCGAGACGGCAGGTCACCGGCACCTCCGCACGCTCGCCATTGCGGCGATGGATCACCAGCGTGAGATCGGCGCGCGGCTTGCGCTCGCCGGTGACATCGAAAGTCTCGGTGCCGTCGATGCCCAGCGTCAGGCGGTTCACGCCCGGCTTGAACTCGAGCGGCAAGACGCCCATGCCCACCAGATTGGTACGGTGGATCCGCTCGAATCCTTCGGCAACGATGGCCTCCGCACCCGCGAGGCGCACGCCCTTGGCGGCCCAGTCGCGCGACGAACCCTGGCCGTAATCGGCTCCCGCAATCACGATCAGCGGCTGCTTGCGCTCCATGTAGGTTTCGATGGCTTCCCACATGCGCGTGACCTTGCCTTCAGGCTCGATGCGAGCCAGAGAACCCGCTTTCACCTTACCGTCCTCCAGTACCATCTCGTTCTTCAAGGTGGGGTTGGCGAAGGTGGCGCGCTGCGCGGTCAGGTGATCGCCACGGTGCGTCGCGTACGAGTTGAAGTCTTCTTCCGGCAGCCCCATTTTGGCCAGGTACTCGCCGGACGCGCTATCGGCCAGGATCGCGTTGGACGGCGACAGGTGGTCCGTGGTGATGTTGTCGCCCAGCACGGCGAGCGGGCGCATGCCCGCGAGCGTGCGCGCTCCCGCCAGGGCGCCTTCCCAGTACGGCGGGCGGCGGATATAGGTACTCAGCGGGCGCCACTCGTAGAGCGGGTTGGCACGCTCGCCGGTGTCGGCGGTCACCGCGAACATCGGTTCGTACACCTTGCGGAATTGCTCCGGCTTCACGCTCGCGGCGAAGATCGTGTCGATCTCTTCGTCGGACGGCCAGATGTCCTTGAGCATCACCGGCTTACCGGCGGCGTCGATCCCCAGCACGTCCTTCTCGATGTCGAAACGGATCGTGCCGGCAATCGCGTAGGCCACCACGAGGGGCGGCGAAGCGAGGAAAGCCTGCTTCGCATACGGGTGAATCCGGCCGTCGAAGTTGCGGTTGCCGGACAGCACGGCGGTGGCGTACAGGTCGCGTTCGACGATTTCCTTCTGCAGCACCGGATCCAGCGCGCCCGACATGCCGTTGCACGACGTGCATGCATAGGCCACCACGCCAAAGCCGAGCTGTTCCAATTCCGGTAGCAGCTTCGCCTCTTCCAGGTACAAGGTCACGGCCTTCGATCCCGGCGCGAGCGAGCTTTTCACCCACGGCTTGCGGGTCAGGCCGCGCTGGTTCGCATTGCGGGCGAGCAGTCCCGCGGCAATCATGTTGCGCGGGTTGTTGGTGTTGGTGCAGCTCGTGATCGCCGCGATGATCACGGCGCCGTCCGGCATTAGCCCTGGCTCGTTTTCGACCTTGCCGCTGATGCCGCGCGCAGCGAGTTCCGACACCGGCAAACGGCGGTGCGGGTTCGACGGGCCGGCGAGGGTGCGAACCACCGTCGACAGGTCGAACGTCAGCACGCGCTCGTACTGCGCGTGCTTCAGGCTGTCGGCCCACAGGCCGGTTTGCTTCGCGTAGGTCTCGACCAGCTTGACGAGTTCGTCGTCGCGGCCGGTGAGCTTCAGATACTTGATGGTCTGCTCGTCGATATAGAACATCGCGGCCGTTGCGCCGAATTCCGGCGCCATGTTGGCGATGGTGGCGCGGTCGCCCAGCGTGAGTTTGGCCGTGCCTTCGCCATAGAATTCCAGGTACGCGCCGACCACCTTTTCCTTGCGCAGGAATTCGGTCAGCGACAGCACCACGTCCGTCGCCGTAATGCCCTCGCCAGGCTTGCCGGTGAGTTCGACGCCGACGATATCCGGCAGGCGCATATACGAGGCGCGCCCCAGCATCACGCTTTCCGCTTCGAGACCGCCTACGCCGATGGCGATCACGCCGAGCGCATCCACCATCGGCGTATGCGAATCGGTGCCCACCAGCGTATCCGGAAACGCCACGCCGTCTTTCACCTGCACGACCGGACTCATCCGCTCCAGGTTGATCTGGTGCAGGATGCCGTTGCCGGGCGGGATCACGTCGACGTTCTTGAAGGCCTTCTTGGTCCAGTTGATGAAGTCGAAGCGGTCCTCGTTGCGCCGGTCTTCAATCGCGCGGTTCTTGTCGAACGCGTCCGGATCGAAGCCGCCGCACTCGACGGCGAGCGAGTGGTCCACCACCAGCTGGGTCGGCACGACCGGGTTGACCATGGCCGGGTCGCCCCCTTGCGCGGCAATCGCATCGCGCAGGCCGGCGAGGTCGACGAGCGCGGTCTGGCCCAGGATGTCGTGGCAGACCACGCGCGCCGGGAACCACGGAAAGTCGAGGTCGCGCTTGCGTTCGATGATCTGCTTGAGCGATGCGTTCAGCGACACCGGGTCGCAACGGCGCACGAGGTTTTCGGCCAGCACGCGCGAGGTGTACGGCAATGTGTCGTAGGCGCCCGGCTGGATTGCCTCGACTGCGGCACGGGTGTCGAAGAAATCCAGCTTGGTGCCAGGCAGGGGTTTGCGGTTTGCAGTGTTCATACCGTGGGGAATAAGAATGAGGTGCTCGGTGCTCTGCAAGGAACCAGAGTTAGGGCTAAGGGCCCAACTCCGGTCGACAGGGGCGAATCATGCCGGACGTCGCCGGACGTCAGCGGCAATTATCCCCCTTTCCCGATCGACGCTTCTCGATCAGCGTTTAGCGAGCGGCACGAACTTCAGGTCGTCCGGACCGGTGTAATTCGCGCTCGGCCGGATGATCTTGTTGTCGATCCGCTGCTCGATGATGTGCGCGCTCCAGCCGGCTGTGCGGGCAATCACGAAGAGCGGCGTGAACATCGCGGTGGGCACG